>Ga0172381_10000911_pt1 | contig 36861 bp, 87 predicted proteins | sample Leawel6488metaG_FD_119754 | JGI IMG/M metagenome (GOLD analysis project Ga0172381, IMG submission 119754) | Leachate microbial communities from a municipal landfill in Southern Ontario, Canada - Leachate well 64-88 metaG | ecosystem: Engineered > Solid waste > Landfill > Unclassified | place... | reverse complement strand
TTGCTTGCAGTAATGAATACCGCATTCACATGGTTCGATGTTGCCTATGACTTCATGGGTCTTGCCCTCGAAGTATTCTACGCCATGGCAAGTAAGTTTCCCATTGACTAGCTCGAAAGCCTTGTATCCAGTGTTCATTTTCGTAGGGCTCCTTCTCATAAAATCTACCCAAAGTATACACGAAGTTTAGAAATTTGTCAAGGATTTTCAATTAAATAATTTTTTCTCTAATGTTTCTCTTTCCTTTTCATTATAGTAAACTTGTTGCTGAACCTTTTCAGTTGTATCAATAATAGCTTCATTTGATTCTATTACTTTTTCAACCTCTTTCTTATCTTCATCAACTTGTATTTGAACCTCATCTGCCTCTTTTTTCTTTTCTGGATATGTAAGAACTGGAATTTCTTTCTCTTCAAGTTTTTCCTTTACTTCTCCAATATCTCTAAATAGTTTTAATATCACTTGAATAATACCAAATACTAATACTATCTTAACAGTCCATGAAAATACCTGTTTCATGTTTTCCTTAGTAAAAGTCTTTTTGAACCAATCTTTAATTTTTTGCATTTATTATTTCTCCTTTTTTCCTAACAAAAAATTGTATGCTGTATGATACTTTTTTATTCTTTCCATTGATTTATCAGATAGATCAATAAGTCTATCAGGTCGCATATTGTGTCGTAAATCAGATAGCTTAATTTCAATTGCATTTTTATCCGTTGATATTCTGCCTATATAAGTTAAATAATCTTCATTTTTTTGATGAGTACATAACTTAATAAGTTGAATTGAATAATCAGAAAATCCTTCTTCTTTTAACCTATTTTCATTCCAGTCTTTACAATCTTCTAGAAGATCATGAAGAATAGCAGCAATCATAACTTCACTTCCTAAATATTGTACTCCATACATAACTGCAAGACAATGAAGTATATAAGGATTTCCGCCTTTATCTAAAGTACATTCAAATTCATCTGATGCTATTTTAATAGCCTTAGCTAATAATTGTTCTTGATTCATATTTAGCATATTTCACCATTTTCATTAAGTCTATATAAAAAATTAAAAGTATCAATAATAATACTACCATATGTTTTAATGTATTTTTCTTTTAGTTCATTTTTTATTTCATCTATTATGTTTTTAAAATCAGTAACTACATAATCAAAATCCATAATTATGTTTATATGAAAATTTGTATCCCCTATATAACAATGAACAAAATAATAGTATTTCATCTTCTTCTCCTTAATAAAAAACTGTTTTTTCTTTACATAAAGTAACATATTTCATTACTTACTGTCAAGCAAAAAATAAAAAAAGCCCTACTACATTAGTAAGGCTTTAATAGTTTGATATATAAGCTATATAGAGAGTATTTCCAATCGTAACACTTATATATGTATCCGAACTATCAGAAATAATTATATACTTCTTTATTTTATTGATAACCCTTTTTACCTTATCATCGTTTATTTCTTCGTCAAGAACTTCATAGCCTCTATTTTTAGAAGCAAATTCCCTAGTTTCATTTTTATAGAAATGTGTGCCTGAACAACCACAGCAGCAACGGCCTTTCTTCCCTACATATACCGAAGAAACCTTATCAAAGTCAAAATCTTTCATATTTAATCCCCTTTTGTTGCCAGTGTCTGCTTTCGTCCTTGCCATGCCAATTTCCTTTCAATCTCACCCTACATTAACATTATACTACACTTTTTCTATTCTGTCAATAGGTAAAATGAAAAAAATGAAAATATTTTTTGTGTATAAAAAATCATACAATGTATACAAAAAGATACTAAAAAATAATTTGAAAATATTTTTAAATTTCTCTTGACAAAATATAGATCATGTAGTATGCTATATATGTAAGGTGAGTGAGAGAGAAACTTCTAGGGAAAGGAAAAGAAAAGCATGGAGGAAAATAAAATGCGCCCGTAAAAGTTTTTCAATAATGATGTTTTATAATGAGTTTTTAGGGTAGTTTATTCAGTGAAAGGAAGGGTAAAGTCAAGCTCTAATATAATTGGCTTATCTAATGTTGTTTACCTAATAGACTAAAAATTATTAGCAAGGTTTTTGGAATCCCTTGCTATAATGTATAAGGAGGAGTTACAAGTATGACTTAGTTACTTACTTAACTAATCTTATATATGTTTTTATGATTATTTTGCCCTCCTATTATGGGGGGCTTTTTTATTTAAAATTCCATGATAATATTTGTTTCACCATTTTTAATAGAAGCCATTACAATTTCTTCAGGAGAGCCAACTAAACTAACTAATGCATCATTATATAAGAGTGCTGTATAACTAATACCTTTCCCCTTAAAACCCATAAGAGACTTATCAAGTTTTGTAATTACAGCTTGTTCTACTTTAATAGTTCCTTGTCTATTTGAAACAGTTAAAGAAAAAACTTGTTTATTCTTAAAAATCCACATAAGCTCTTTTTTAATTGCATCCTTATATTCATATCGAGCATATTCTGAAGATTCATTTAGCATATCTGTTTCTTTTAATTTCTTTGTTATAATCATTTTTCTTTTCCCTTTATTTTTTTATTAATAATGTTATTTCGTATTCTTTATTTTGAATAAATACCTTTTCTACTAATTCTTTATCATAAAAAACACTTGATTTACTACTAGGATCAATAAAAAATAGCATGTTCATTTTATTTGGGCCTATAACTTCTATAAATAATTCACTGGATTTCTTAATAAGAACATTGTTTATATCAATGCTGCTTACCCTACCAGCTATTCTAAATTCAATTTTTAAGTCTACTTTATTACCACTTAAGACAGAATATATTTCTTCATATGTTTCATCTAAACTAGTCCATTCTTTTATTTGCTTAGATTCTTTAATACCACTCCAATTATTTTTCATTTTATTATATGGTAGCATTTTTTTCTCCTTATTTAATTATATTTACTAATGTATTTTTTTCTTTATCTTCTTTTACATAATCAGCACTTAAAAACATTTCATTCTCTTTATAGTAAGGAAGTATTGAACATGGATCAATATGATGCCCTACTTTTGGATCATTATTTCCCCATCGATCATTATAATAATCTAATATTTCAAAATGTAAATGAGGAGGATAACCATTTCCACCTTTTCCTCCTGTACCTCCCATCATTCCTATATTATCACCTTGCTTTATTGATTGAAATTCTACTACAAATATTTCAGCTAAATGGCAACATACTAAACATCGTTTATCTTCATATTCAACTATAACATATTTTCCATATATATCAGACCACCCTACCTTCTTTACAGTTCCATCATTGATACTTCTTATTCTTCGATCATTCGCCCATAAATCTATTCCATTATGAAAAGCAATAGTTCCTGGTACAGCTACAGAATTTCTATTTCCATATGCACTAGTAATCCAAGTACCTTTATACATAGGCCATATATATTGTTTCATTCTTTTTACCTCTTTGAACTTTTCTGAAATAAATTGTTTAAGTCTTTCTATCATTTTTCTTTCTTCTTTAGTCTTATTTTCATTGCTGGAATTTCTTTACCTGTATTAGTTACAAATATTACATCACCTTTTTCGTTTATATAGTAATGATCATATATAGAGCTTTTGTTTTTGAATTTTCCATGAAGTATAGTATCACCTTGTTCAATGGGTAGTTCAATCTTTTCTTCAAATCTTTTTATTTTGATCATATCAATTCCTCTATTTCATCCTGCGCTTCTTTTTCACTGCTTAATTCTTCTTTATCTATACTCTTAAGTAATGTTTGAAACTCATAAACATGTATTTTTTCTTCTTTAGCAATATCAAGTAAAACTTTTTTAAGTTCTTTGTTATTAGTTTTTTCAGCTAGTGTTCTATATAAATTGATAGCAGAAAGTTCAGAAGATATTGCTACTCTTAAAATATCTTCATCATTATTTAATGAAGTATCTATTTCAGTAGTAGCACTTAATATTGACTCTTTGAACTTTCTTAGGTTAATCATTATATTGCGACCTCTAGTATATTAGTATCAGAGTTTTCAATTTCTTTATTAAGATATTCAAATGTTAGGCCATCTACAGTTAATTTCTTAGAAATTCTTTTTCTTAAAGTAATAGGAGAAATTTTATACTTTCTAGTCGCAAAAATAAGAGTATCAAAAACCTCATCTGTTTCAAGGCATTTAACTGGAGAGTATCGTTTATCTTTCTTTTTATCTATAATTTTTTCATTGGATTTATCTATATATTCAAAACGAATTCCCTTCTTAGATTTATTTCTTATTCTATATTGCAAAACATCATAATCAATATGAAATTTTCTTGAAGCATCTGCAATACTTTCAAATATTTCTCCTGTTTCTGTGCATCGAATTTTCCTATGAGAAAAATTATGTTTTTTAATAAATCCTTTTTCTAAAAATTCATCATAATATATAAAATGAAAACCATTGCAAATTGTTCTTTTATCATGATTATGTATATAATCATTTATATTTGAATAATCAATATTATATTTTTTTGATATTTCAGCTATAGTATTAAAAACTTCATTTGTTTCAAGACAAATAATTTTTCTATATTTTCTTTTTTTATTTTTTAGACCTTTACAATAATCACTATAAAAAGACCACTCTTTATTTCCAGCCTTATATCCTTTTCCATTACAAACTTCACTAAGTCTACTAGCACAAAGATTATATTTTTTACTAGCATCTTCAATAGAATTAAAAATTTCATTTGTATCTAAGCAAATTACTTTTTTTCTTCTTTTTTTAATAATTTCTTCAGACAATTTTCCATTTTTCCCACCATCAGTATTATTATATCCATTTTCAACAGATTTAAGAATTTTAATCCATTCTTTTTCTTTATGATTTAATCCTTTAAGAGTATCGGATTTATCAATAGTATAGATATGAAATCCTTTTTTACCGTACTTATTCAAAGCATTATAAAATTTATGGTTTTTATTTAATTTTTTATATTGGTTAGCTTGAGAAATATGTCCATTTATTCTTTGTTTTAGCAATTTTGTAGTTTGTCCAACATATAATTTATGGTTTTCCTTATTTTCAAAAACATAAATAAGTCCATTTATTTTATCTTCTTTATCTACATTCAAATTTATGCGCCTCCACTTTGTAGAAGGAATAGCGCAGTTGACTTCCATTTCTTAGGATTAAGTTGCATAGCAACAAGAACGTTTTCATATGTTCTTATAGAAAAACCCGATATTCCACTAGCAAGTTCTTTAGAATAAGCAAGAGCTTGTTTTTTCATATCCATAGGTATTTCAGGATGATATTTTTCTAAAATTGAATCAATTCTATCAATCATTTGTTCATTTGTTAAATCAATTCTAACAGCAAGACTTCTATTAAGAATTGCCTCATCAAAAGTTCTTAAGTTACTTATAAATATAATACCTGAACTAAATTCAAGAATTTTATCTTTCCAAGTAATTTGTCTTAAAGGCTTATTTTCAAGAGCTGCTTTAAGTATGTTTGTCATATTTTGAGATTTTTTAGTTAGCATAGTATCAAGGTCATCAAAAACTAGTAGGCTATTGTCGTTATATTTTTTTAATATAGAAAATAAATTTTCTTCCCCTTTAATTCCACCCTTAAAAAGTTTATAATCTACGCCTAATTCTGAAAGTTTAGCATAAACAGCTTCAGATTTTCCTACACCGCTTTGTCCATAAACAATAAGACTTTGCTTCCATCCATTTACAACTGCCTCTACAGAATTTTCAAGAATTTCAAATTTGTCTTCCCATGCCATATTTTCAACAATATCAGCAAGTTCATCTGCCTTAGCTTGATTTTCTATGTTTTTTTCTTTTTTTCCTTTGCGTTTTGCTCGAAACGTAGGATTTGTCATCCCTTTAGAAAAAAGTAATTGCTTTGCAAATTTAACAAATGTTGGTAAATTTTTTATCTCTGCATTATAAGAATCCGCTCCAAGAAAATCGGCGTATACATCTGCCATTCTTTGAGTTGATAATTTTTTAAGAGCTTCCTTATCCTCATCTACCCACATATTGAAAAGCTGTTGTTGCCTATCCATAATTCCTTTTTCAGTAATTTTTTCTACTGATTCTCCAAATGCAATATCATGAGCAAAATCATCATCAAAAGTAACATTTCCATTTTTTATATCTTCAATATTATCTTCAAATACATCTATAATCTGAACTATATTAAGTCCAGTAGTATCAACTGTAAATGATGGATATCCTTTCTTAAATTGAATCATGTCATTATAAAAATCAAGTGATACTATTTCATCTGAACTAGTAAGCTTAAAGTTAATTCTAAAGAAAAGTTTCATAGTAGGAATATATGAAAGGAAGCCCTTAAACTTTCCTTCTGTATTCATATAGTCTTTTTCTATAGTAGTATAAAGAATAGGTTTCTTTATTGTTCGTCTCATTACATTTATGAGTTTACCTATTAGCTTCTCTGCTTTTCCTGCTTGAAATGCTTCTTCTATTTTGTTTATGTACTTCATTCTGTTTATTCCTTCCTTATAGTATATTAGTTATAGAGTTATTTATTTTCTAACCTATTATGCACTGCATCATAATTGAATATTTTTTTAAGTGTACTAAGTACATAGTCTTTTATTTTTATACAATCTTCTTTTTCATCCCATTGTTTTTTTGAAAGTTCTTTTCTTATTTCTTTCAAGGCATCAAAAAATAAATCAAATTCACTCTCATACTCATAAAGATTCATTCCAAGTTCACTCCATACTTTTATTTTACCATTAGTATCATAACCTTCTACTCTCATATAATAAACACCCTGTCTTAACATAACATTTCTATCCAATCTTAAATTAGTTTTCATTTTTATTACATTAGAATCTCCAGGCATAATAGGAACATGAATCATCTTTGCATCATACCAGTAAGCACTATACTGTCTATTAAGAATTACATAAATATCCTTCTTAGTAAACTTTCCTTTTTTCCCCTGAACAAATATTTTATTCATTTTTATTGGAGGATAGACTATATTATAATCAGAAATTGATTTTACTTTCTTATTACGATAGGAAGAATCACTTGCAAATATTTTATGCTTTCTGTTATTGTGAAGAATATTTGTTGTAATGACAACTCTATATATAATATCATTTTCATCTACTTCAGGAGAAGAAAGGCCACCTTTAGGTATGTCATATTTAATATCATAGTTTAAATAAAAATAAGTTGTTTTATCTTCATTAAAAATAATAATTCTTCCAACAAATGAAAACATAGAATTTTGTTTAGCTTTATTGCTTAATTTATCCCAATCCATAACTGTTATTTTATAATCAAGTTTTCCTTTATAGAATACAGAAATATGAGCAAGCAATTTATCAATATCAAAGTTACTTTCAAATATTTCTTTCATTGCCTTATATTCTTTTTCATTTTTTTCTTTCCACCATTTATGTATTTTATCCCAATCAGCTTTATTAGTATTCCGTTGACCCTGAAATGTTGTTTCTCCAGAGCTACCAGGAGATTGTTTAAGTATATCATAAGCCATATTTATTCTTTTCATTGTTTCAGCACTACCACCTACGTCTGGATGGTTTTTCATTGATAATGACTTATAAATCTTTTTAAGTGTATCAATATCTGGAATTACTTCTATTCCAAAGATTTTTTTAGCATCTCCAATTGTAAGTGTTTCTTCTTTGAATCTTATTTTTATCATAGTTTATAATATCCTCTCAAAACGATATCTGCCTTTTAACTTAATAACCCTGTGCCCCTTTATAACACCTTTAGCATTAGAAATTTCCCATTCATTATCATTAACTTGATTTAATGATATGTTATTTGAATAAAAATATTCTCCAATTAGTTTTATTGCCATAGGTAAACTAGGTGATGTTCCAAGTAATTTTGTTTCTACTTTTTCTTTTAATATAATCATTATAAATATCCTTTATCCTTAAGTTGTTTTGTAAGCATTGAAGCCATATTGTTTTTGAATAGGTTCATATGATTCATTATTCCTTGACCATGTTTTCCAAGAAAGTTATCATCATTATGTTTTTTATCCCATCTTTTTGGTTTAATATCAGTAGGATAAATTGAAGCATCTAGTTGAGAGCTTTGAAAATTCATCCCCTGCCAGTGCCATGACGGATTGCTATCCCATATTTGAACATTACTTACATAGAGAATATCTTTAATATCTTTAGGTGTAATTTCTTCCTTGTTAGGATATGTATCAAGCCACTTGAAAAAATCAAGTATTCTTAATTGAAAGGTATATGTTTTACTTGGATTATCTATAAGCATAAATCCATTATTAGGATCAACTTCTTTTTTAGGTTTATTGTAGATTAAGTTATTTGGATTCTTTTTATCTTCTGTTGATTCAGTAAGCCAGAAAAAATCAACATAGTCTTTATCTTTATTTATCTCGCATGATATCAATTTAGCAATTTTATTTTCATCGCTTCCCATTACTTTCTTTCTATCAGTTTTCCACTTTTTAGTAAACTGACTTAAACCTTGACTTTTCATTAAAGCTGGATAGGTAAGCCATTCATTAAATACAAATCTTCCTTTTCCACTTATGAAAGGAATAGGATCATTTTTTTCTACACTTTCAAATCTTTTATTGTTTATTAAATAGGCCCCTGATAAATCTACTGTAAAAAATATTGCATTTGATATAGTACCATTATAATTTTTAATATGCATTAAAGGAAGATATATTAAATCAGTGGAATCTTCTGGCCTTTTTATTTGAAATGAATTTTCAAAGTTTAGTATTTCTTGCTTAGTAATTATTCTGTTTATGTTATGAGAATTATAATAGATGATAAGTAGTTTATATGTAGTTCCTAATGCCCTACGAATATAAACATGCTTAAATCGAGAAAGTTTTAATTGTTTAATTATCTTTTGTCCAGAATTTTCCAAATGATATTTCCTCTAAAGTTATTACTATATTAGTAATTGCAAAAAGAAAAAGCCGATCTTAGCGGAGGAGGAACTAAGATCGGCCAAAGCATTTCTGCTTACATTTTTTAACTAATTGATATTACTTTTTTCTTAATCTCTTCAAATGCTGGAACTTCTAATTTTAGAATTCCATCAATAAAAGTAGCTTTTGTTTTTTCAACATCATACTTGGAAAGAGGAACATAAAATTTAATGTTCGCTTTTCCAGCTTTAATACCATGATGAACCTGTTTTACTTTTTCATCTCGCTCTTTATTTTGCTTCTCAACTGATACAATCATATTATCATCTTCAAAATCAATTTTAATATCTTCCTTCTTATACCCTGCTAATGCTAATTCAAAAATCATGTCTTTTGATTCTGAATCAATATAAGCATTGTGAGGAGGAAATGAAGATGGATTATACCAACCTTCCTGAAATACTTCTTCAATATTCATAAGATCATTGAAGAACCTGTCGAAATTCCTAATAAAATAAGTTGTGTTCATTTAAGAACCCCCGAAAAAATATATTACTTCTCCATACGGAGCAAGTTTCAATTATTATAATACTCCATAAAGATAATCTTACATGGAGTATTTATTTTTTAGTTCTTACTTCTTCTTTTTTTCGTCTTTCTTATCTTCTGCTTCGTCATCATCCTTGTCATCTTCGTCTTCGTCATCGGCTTCATACTTCCTCTTAAGTCTTAGGTATGCAGCAAATTCTTTCTTCTTCTTTTCATCCTTCTTATCGGCTTCATCTTCGTCATCATCTTCATCTTCGTCATCAGCTTCTACCTTGCGCCTTTTTCCCTTTGATTCATAATACATATCATCTTCATCACCCATAAAACCATCATCATCATAATCAACTATTGAATCATCATCAAATCCATCGCCGTCATAGTCGGTATATACGTCATCAAAATCTTCCCTTACTTTCTTAGGATAAACATGGATAACATCGCCTTTTTCAAGAATAACCTCATCATTGATTTTTGTGGGGCTTCCTATTGTAAGTTTTACAACCTTCATTTTAATATCTCCTTAATCTCTCTCTTTGTTTTTTTGTATAGTTTATAACTACATTATATTAGTAACACTTGAAAAAAAATCTATTCACTTTGCATTTCTAATAGGTATGAATCAATAATAGTTTGTACTTCACTAGGCAACATCATTAAGTATGGAGCGGCATAATATTTTCTTCTCGTCATATAACCATTATCAAAGTTGCCCATTAAATCAGTTACTTGAAGAACCATATAAAAGTTAGTAGAATCAGTTCTAATTATCTTTATTAGAATATCACCTTTTTCTAAATTATCTTCAAACTTAGCATATATTTCAATAGGCAAAATATCATAAAAAAATGTACTTGTTGTTTTTGCTACCTCTTGTGTTATATCAGTTCTTAGCCTTGATATTGGAATATCTTCTGGAATATTTAAGAATAATTCACATACACTATTTTTTACTATTCTTAATGTTTCCTCATCTCCCCATTGATCTTTTTCTATTTTTAATAGTATAACTTTTGATTCAGTCCCTATTGTTTTAATAGTATAATCATATAGCTTTCTTTTGAGTTTAGATAATGATTTTGCTATGTGATCCTGTATTGACATTATTGACTATTTCTCCTTTTGTAGTACAATTATAATTATCTTTTTAATAGGTTATCCATTCACTAGTTCCATTATGTTTGCATGTTATTTTATAATCAGTAATAAAAGGATAAGGATTATATTGTGGATATACTGGATAGTAAGGTATATATTGAATTTCTTTAGTTACAATTCCTATATCATCTTTTACTGATTCAAATAACTTCTTTAGAATTTCTTTATGTTCTTCATTTAATAAATCAAATTCAATTTTTGTAGAACCTATTTTTAATTCTACTATTTTCTTTACTGATATTTCTGAATTACTCATCTATGACTTCCTCTCTATCTAATTGGCGTATCTTCTTTATATTAGTATCTTTTACCATTCTATCACCTATGTTAAGTGTAATCATTTCAGTTCTCATATTATTACTAAGTGAAGTAAGCATTTTAGAAAAATTATCCCATGCAGTTAAAATCTTTGTTAAATATGAAACACCTTCTTCAGCAAAAAATACTTTATCTTCTAACTTTTGCATCTCTTCACTAAATAAAACTCTCATTTCATATTCAATTTCTTTTTGCCCTAGCTTCACTGATTTTGATTCAATTTCACTTGTAAGTTTTTTTCTTGTTTCAGAATATTTATTGCTATACCAGTTATTATATTCTTGTGTAGCATAATGAAGCATTGCATTTTTTCTTTTTAGTTCAGCTATTAAACATAACTGTACTTTACTATAATTTGCTAATGCACTATTTACACTACTTGGTGTAATATCATTATCATGTATCAATTCAGTATATGATCTATATTTATCTAACATATATTTTACATATGTCATATAGTCCATATTATTTACTTTTTCCTCTTCCTCATCTTCATATTGAGATTTCATTTTTTCTCCTCCTAGAAAAAAAATTATATTCCTAAACCGCTAAAATCTGGTTTATAATCTATATCTTCAGATTCATAAATCGAACTTGATCCTACTCCTGTCATTGCTGATCTTAGTACGTCTCCTATATCTGGTGTATAAAAACTTTTTTCTTGAACTACTTCTTTCTTCTTTTCTATTTTAGGAACATCATCTTCATCTTTATATTTTACTATTATGTTATTTTGTAATTGAGAAAAATCACTGCTTACTTGTTGGCCTTCTCCATCTTCTAAAAGATTATTTATAAATGTATCAACATCATCTTCACTTTCAATAAAGTCAATTAAAGAATAACTAATTTCCTTCTTCTTCATTGCTTTTCTCTTCCTTTTTCTTTTCTTTTGGTTTCTTCTTTTCTTCTATGCCTTTTTTCTCTTCAGTAATTTTTTCTTTTTCAGCTTTCTTTTCTTCTTTAATTTTTTGTCTTTCTTCAATATTCTCTTTTGTATTAGTTATAACTTCTTTTACTTCATCTTCTATTACTTCTATAATATTAGTTTTAAGAAGCATAGGTAATGATTCAATATCAATTTTTGATCGAGTAAAAGTAAACTTCTTTTTTATGAATATCATTCCTTTATATTCTAGTGTAGAATATTTTGAATTTGGTTTAAGTTTGTATTTGTATTTCATTTTGTTTCCTTCCTATATCTACTCTCTAATATTTTTTTATTACTATAAAAATCTGCTATAAAATCAAATTGTTCTTTATTTTTAATAGCATCAACCCACTTTCCTTTTATAATACTAGTTGCTTTTTTAGAATCAATATTAAGATAAACTAAAACACATGCCGCAACTAAACCACTTAATCCATACTCATTATTACTATATATAAGCACATTATTTCTTTTAAGTGTAAATACTATTGCTTTAATAAAAGACATAAATTTTTTATCCAATACTGGAATATTAACATTTCCATTAGAAAAGAAAATAACATTTAATCCAATTTCTTTGTATATATCAACTTCATTAGCTAAAAAAACTACTACTGATTTTATTTTATTAGATTTAATATCTTCTATAGTAAATTCATCATACTTATTACTTAGTTTCACTGAATTAAGATATAATTTATTTCCAAATAAAGGAATAAAATCTTTAATCAAGAATTAAATCTCCATAAATTTTTTTGTTGCTGGTTTCCATTTATTTGACCATACCCATATTTCATTATCTATACCAGAAAGTATATCATCTACCATAATTTTATAAGTAATTCCCCTCATTGAAGAAGGAGTAGTTTTAGTATCTTTTGCTTTAATACAAATTAGAAACTTTCTAAGTCCTTCTTTACTTGTTCTTAAAGTTAATGACTTAATATTATCATAGTTTACTACTCTAAAAAAATAAAGATTGTTGCCTTGGCATTCTACTCTTATTTTATAGAGTCTTCTCATTTCTTGAAGGTTTATCATAGAATAATTACTCCTACTAGTATATTAGTAAGAGAATATGAAAAAAGGATACTCTAGAATAAAACTTCTCTTACTTCACTTAGCCTTTTATTTGTAATTTCAATTGCTTTTGGATTTATATCACATCCTATATATTGTCTTTTTAACTCTTTTGCTACAACTAAACTAGTACCAGAGCCACAAAAAAAATCACCTACTATTCCGTCTTGAGGACATGAACTATCAATAATCAATTCTAATAAATGCTTTGGCTTTTGTGTACTATATCCAACTCTTTCATTTCTATCCTTTTGACTAAGCATTGGTATTTTCCAAACATCATCTATTACTTTTCCTTTTTCATTGTAATAGTGTTTTTTTGATTTTGATATAACTGTTTTAGAAGAATATTTTTGCCTTATTCTATTTGAATTATCATTGAAATAATAATTTTCTGTTTTACTATATCTAAATATGGTATCATGTCTGCATCCAAAATCTTTTGCTTTTCTAGGAGCAGAATTATACCACCAGATTATTTCATTTCTAAATTGATTTACTCCAAATATTTCATCAAGTAATATTTTTATATAATGGCTTAAATTATAATCACATTGAATATATATAATGCCAGTGTCTTTAAGAAGTCTTTTCATTTCAATAAATCTAGGTCTATACCATTCTATTGCTTCTCCTGGCAATCCCAAATTATCGTTATAATCTTCAAATGTTTTTCCTGTATTATAAAGAATATCGTTATAAATGAGGTCAATAGTATTTGACTCTATTGACCTCATTATATCTAAATTATCCCCTTGTAAAACTGTTTTCAATTTTTCTCCTTTTTTATAGCATAATTAAATAGATCATCATACTCAATTGCTGATTTCATATATTTTTTTAGAAAATATGATAAATTGTATTTACTAATAAAAAACCTTCCTTGAGTTTTTCCTTGAGTATTATACTGCATATATCGAAGCATTTTATCTTCTTTTAGTTTCTTCATAGTTATTGATAAAAATGCAATATATGAGTTAAATAAAATATAGCATATTAGTTTATCGGTTTTTTCTTGTATTTGTTGAAAGTTAAGAAAAACATGTTTTCCTTCTATTTCGCTAATATCAAGAAGTTTTTGAGTATTACATAATGATTCTAAATATGTATTTGGAATAGCTTCCTTATAAAGCCTACTTACTCTTACATACACATTTTTATTTTTTTGAACTAAACAAGAATTAGAAGACATATTTTTTATTTTGAATTGATCCCTTGAATAATCTAGAAAAAGTTGCTGAAGATTTCTTGGAGCCATAATAATCAAATCCTTCTTAAAACTATCAACTGTCATTCTCATATCCTCCTTCATTCATAATACCAGATTATTATAAAAAAGTCAAGCCCCTATACTAAATCTTTCCAATATAAACAATCATTCTTAAATTGAATCAATTCATCTTTTGCAATGTTAAAAGGGATGTCTTTATTACTTTCTACTTCATTATATGATATTTCTATTTCATTATTTTCTTCTTCATCAATATATATGAAGACATCTTTTTCTGTTGAGTATTCAACATACTTATATGAATTCATGTCATCTGGATATATTCTAAACATTATATTATTTTCAATACTACTGTCGCTCATTTAATCCCACCACCCATATATATCAGATTGCATTATTTTACAAAACTCTCCTAAATACTTTTGTTGTAATTCATATTCTAAGTTTAACATAGAAGTATGATATTCAATCATTTTTTGCTTTGTTTCATCATCAACTGGATTATCAGTATAATATTCAAGTTCTAATTTTGATGAAACCTCATCTTCATTTTTCATATTAAATCGAAGATATAGTTTCTGCCCAAACTCTTTAATCATTCTTTTATCAGCTTCAATTTCAGCTTTATCAAAAGCATCTCTAAAATTTTGAAGTTGTTTTCTAGCTTTCCAAATACTAGACATTGTTTTTTTTCTATCTAGAATAATATTATCAACATAAATAGAAGTTCCCATATAAGTAAGCTTCTTTATCATCATATCAATAAAGTATGCATAATCAAAATCATATGCATTCCAATGAAATTTAATCCATGATAATAATTTTCTTATTTTGAGAAATTTCTTTTTCCACCATTTTAATTGTAATGGTGTAATTTTTCCTGACATTTAGTTATTCTCCTTTAATATCATTCCAAATTTCTTTATATTTTTCCTTTATATAAATATCAAATTCATTCATATATTCAATAGATAAATCATTATGTTTAATAACTGATTCAACATCTGCAATGTCTTGTGTTCTTCCTACTCCAATTTTATAATATAAAAAATGTTTAATATCAGTATATGGAACATCATCAATAGTATTTGAATAAATTTTATCATAATAAAATGAAAACTTCTTATCTTTACTTTGTGTTTTATCACCAGTATAGATAATATCTATTTCTGTTTTAGGGTCTTGCAGTATAAAGCTTTTTTCAGTTCCTTGAAATTTTGGTTTTAATTCTACCCTTGAAATAGATAATAGTTTTTCTTTACTGCTTTTATCAACTAAAATATCAATATCTTGAGTAAGCCTAATATTACCATATTGTGTAAGAGCGGCCCCCCCAATTATAGAAAACTTAATTTTTTTACTTTTGAAAAGAGAAGTAATTTTTTGTAAAGCTTTTTTTAGATCATTTTGAAATGACTCCATAAAATGACTTTGAATTATTATCATTATTTAATCCTCATTATTAAGAAGAATCAATTCTCCATTATAGTTAGTATAATATACTTTCCTAATTCCTGCTTCCCTAATTGCACTTTGGCAAATAGGACAAGGCTTCGCAATAGCAAAAGAATTATCCTTTAACATTCTAGTTACTATGAGCGTATCAATTTCTTTCTTAGCCTTTACAATAGCTGAAATTTCTGCATGTAAATATATTCTTCCATGCCTATCATTTGATAAGCATGAATGTTTATACTGTAAAGGATGAGTCTTACTATATGAATTAAATCCATAAGAAAGAATATGTCCTGTTTTACTTATAGCAACTGCTCCCATATGATACTTACAAGTGTCATCATTCTCTTTCCTTTCAATAATTTTATGAGCAAGCTTATGCAACAAATCATATTCCAACATACAACTAACATTCTCCTTATGGTGTCATGCTTGACAAAACTTCACTATCATTATAATACTTCTTAAAATACTTTGCAATAAGTCTTTTCCTTTTAGAAAGAAAATCAAATATTCCCCTCTGTCTAATAAGAACTAACTCTGCTTCCATTCTCCATATAGTTGCTTTCTGATATTCATTCAAAAGCCATGTTACACTTTCTGAAACCCTTTCTTCTACATACTTACCAATAAGAGTTTCACATTCTTCTTGACTAAGCTTAAATGTATTTCCCCATACTGATGATTCTTGTTTCTCTTGTAACTGTAAAAGTAATTCTTTTGAATTCATTATTTTTCCTTTCTATTCATTAGGATAATATTTTTTTTCTAGTTCTTCATTTCTATGTTGAGAAAGATGATTATGAATATTTCCATAAGCTCCATTTGATCCTTTGTAGGGATTAACATTGCTTGAACATGTAGAACATATCTTATCTAGATGCTTTGAATAATAACAACACTGTTTATACATACACTTCTTAGGACTAAATACCTTATTGATAATTGGATTCATATCATAAAGATATTCCTTATGAGGCTTACCTATTTGCATTTAAATTTCTCCTCTTGAATAGTATAAACTATCCTATGTTTTAAGTCAAGCTACATGGCATAAATACTATAGTTTCTCCAGTTGAATTTTCTCCTACGAATGCATAACTAGAAGGCATTCCAACATCAAAATAAACTTTCGTAGTATCTTCAATTACATTAAGGACTGGAATAATAGTATGAGTCATAAACTTAAATACAAAATCTTCCTTATGATTAAACTCAAATTCATTTACATATGAAATAGATGCTGTATTTCCAGCATTATCTACTAGTTCAATAGTATTCTTTTTTACAGTATAGGTGATAGTATGAAATTCCTTCTTTGTAAGCTTCTTTACTTTTGCTAAATTATTCATAAAGAGAATCTTTTCCTTTAGCTCTTTATTGAAATAAATATATTCTGGTGTTCGATATTCAGGAATAACCCTATTATAATTTGGGAATTGTCCATCAAGTTTTATTAAGAGTAAATCACTATTATCATTCAAATGAAATAGTACATACTTATTATCTTTTGATATTTTAATAGTAGAAATTTCTTTAAGTAATATATTTGAAACTCCAGTAGTTTTTACTGTTACTGGTTCAAATCCTACATCATATGATTTAATATTTTTATTTACATAAAGAATTCTTCCATTTGTTGCAACAATATTAAGAAGATTATTATTTATTTCAATATGAATACCATTCATAAAGTACCGAATTTCATCATCCGAGGCAAAAGTATTTGCATTAACAAACACATTCTTATTTTCACTAGAAATATGAATAGTCTTTACATCTTCTCCATTAAAATCTTCAATATCAACTTTTGGAAAAGCGTCATGCTTTAATTCAATACTACACGGTATTGAATTTATAGCTATGTTTGCAAAAGAAAAATCAGTAAAATCTAAAATAAGTTCAGTGTCTTTAATTGACTTTATAATAAATTCAAATTCCTTAAAATTTACTAGAAACTTATAAACACTACTATCATCATTATCAATTACTGATAAAGGAGATTGAAAAGAATTTATATAGACTTGATCTAGATTGCTTATAATCATAGTAAGTTTATTATTTTCAAGTGAACAATGAATGTTGCTTAAAACACTTATTTTATTTGATGCTTTTATTACCTTGCTTGCATTAGAAAGAAAGCCCTTAATTTCCTTAGTATTGAAAGAGTAATTCATATAATTTCCTTCACAAAAAAATAAGCCTCTACAATATCGTAGAGGCTTCAAGTATACTACTTAGGCTATTACAGTGTCAATAGCCTTTTGAGCGGTTTCTAGGATATTCCTTCCACTAATAAACCCCTCGAAAAGCTTTTCTGAAAAAGTCTTAGTTTTGCGTCGAGGCTTCATATGCGACGCAAAATCCGCGAAGGCATTGTAAAGACCCCAGGCAGTTCCCTTGAACTTTTTGATATCTTCCGTAGTAATGTAAAGATCAATAACATTATTTTTCAAGTCTGAAATGTTCCTTGCCTTTCTCTCGCTCGCATCATCTTCAATGGGAAAAACCATTTGAAGAATCTCATCAAGCATTTCTTGTGAAACTTTCTTTTGCTGGTACTTTTCTGCCTGAATATTGAGATTACCCATATACTTACTTGCGAGATTCAAGGTTTGAATTGCTTCTCTCTTCTTATCCTCGATAGCTCCCATGTGGCGAATGCTCCACGTTCGCTTTGCTCCATTAAAAGCAATAGCCAATGTATTAGCACAACATACGCGAGTAGGAGTCATAGCGACTTGAATTGAGGAAAGTCCGTCATGGCTATTGGAAAGAACCATGTAAGGAACAACTTCATCATCGAGAATCTTCGTAGCGGGAAGATGAGCGAGAAGCCAAATCTTCTTCCCATAGTTAAGGCTTCCAGCACTTTCATAGGTTACATCAAAATCACCTTCCCCGATGATCGAGTCCATGAATGAAAAGGCTTCTTCGTTTTGAATAATCTTATACGTTGGAGTAACAATTCCAAGAACGGAATTGTCGGACTCCCTTACATTCGCAAGGTATCCTTCAATTGGCTCCGTGCTACCAGGAAGAAACACATTTTGCTGACCTACCTTCCAATTAAGCCCTGAAATTTCAAGAGCATCTTTGGAAGTCTTTGCTTCCTTGGTTACGGTTCCAAGATTATGCCACGCTGGAGTTTTTGCAAGATAGCAAGTCTCTACATTCGCACTCATAGTATCTCCTCTTCTCTCTCAAGATATCTAAAGCATAAACTATTTTTTTATATTTTGTCAAGAGAAATTTAACCTAGTCGAGTACCTTTTATAGTAGTGTATGATAAAATAGACATACAAGTATCCTGATCATACTTACTGCCTTTATGAAGAATAATTCCTATTTCTTCCTTTTGATTCAATTCTAAATATTCCTTCATTGCGGCATATTCTTCTTTGCCAATTTTTGTATTTGTTGTTTTTAGTATATCCATATTGTATCCTTAATAAAAAGGTTCCCTCCTTCTTATATTATAAGTGATAGGAAGAAAAAAGTCAAGCAAAATTTTCAATAAAAAAGACTAGAAATAAATCTAGTCTTTGAAAATAACGTAAAATAATAATACCTCTACCTAAACTTATAATGTTGACACATCTTAGACTTTGGATCAATGCTCGTTTCATCAATCCACTTTAATCCTATTGATTCATCTGCAACATTAATATTATAATGAAAAACATTTCTTTTGCATGATTTACAAATTTTCTTTTTATTACCTAAACAATACTGATACTCTAAATCTAATTCTTTTTTCATTCTTTAATACTCCTTCTTTTTCATGTAAAAAATTTCATCCTTTGGTTTACACATTGAATATCCTTCTATATTTCTTTTATCACATCTAGAAAAAAAGTCCTCAAGTTCTTTATTAACAGTTTCTATTTCTTTACTAAAAATATTTAGACTTTCATAAATTCCATTTTCTGTCCATAATCCAATACATCTATCATTCTCTATATCATAGACATATGCAACAGTAATAATTTCTTCTTTTGTTTTCATATTTTTATATTTTCTTACAAATATATCATCTATAAAATAATCATTATTTATAACATACAAATTCATTGTTTCAGGAGCATGAGTTGAAAATTGATATGCTATACCTTTTTTTATACTATCATTTATTTTACTGTCTATATTTTGAATATAATCTTTATCCTTGAGAGAATAAACAATAGGTAAAAATACTTGTTTATATTTTATAGGAATAGTTCTTAATGTATCAAGTATTACTTTATAACAACTTGGGCAATATTCATTATGATTATAATTCTGAAATGCTCCTCCAGAAATATAATGAGTATAAATACTATAACAATGATTACATCTTTTTTCTTCTACTTTCATATCTATAACTCCTTTAAATTCCTACACTCTAATATATTTGGATTTTTTGATTTTATATACCATATAATATCCTTCCCATGCTCAGGATAATTAATAATATACATTCTATCAAATTTTATACCTAATGCTTTTTCCATACAAGGAATAAACCTATATTCCTTCATTAGAGTTTTTCTATCTTCTTTTTTTCTATAACATATATCATCTAAAAATGCACTATATCTTTAATAGGTTTTTCCTAAAATAGCAGTCATCTTAAATAGTCTCTCCTAATATTTTTCTAATAAACCTAAGAGGAAGATATACATTTTCAAGTGTTAAAGCTTCCTTAAAAAGTGGAGCAATTTCTTTTACTGTAAATCCAGCTAAACCACATCCAATTTCAGTAACATGAAATTCTAATTCTTCATGTTGCTTAGTAAACTCAATAAATTCATTGACATATTTTTCTACTTTATCAAGTGTAAGTTTATCAGTAACACTTGCATTGACAGTAGGAATTCCATATGTTTTTCCTTGAAGTCCTCTTGCCTGTCCATAGATAGCACCAAATTTTAATGCTGTTTTTGCGGCTCCTCTTCCATGTCGTCCAGATTCATTTGATCCAAATACAAATATTTGATTATCATTTAATTTTGTAATATTATCATTAGTTATTCTCATTTTTTTTCCCATGTGTTGTATCATAATCATTTGCAATATTTATTAAACATTCAGCAAGCGCTCTAGCATCTTCTGAACTAAACATAATATCATAGTCGATTTCACCTTGATACTCATCATGAAGTCTAATGCCTCCATTACTAGTATCTATATAAAGTGAAAGATCATTATCATCATATTGCTTTGTGATAAAATACCTTTTTGTTTCAACTACCTTTACTTTTGCCATGCTATTTACTCCTTTACTTCTAAACAAACATATTTTCCTAGAAGATTTTTTACTACTCCTACATTTTCCCAAATATCCTTTTTACTTATCTCAACTAAAATAGGTAAGTAGATTCCTTTATACTGCCCTAACTTTCTAAAAGTATGCTTAATAGGTAAAAAAAAGTCAAGAGCATTTTTTTCTTTTCCTGTAATGTAGCATACTGGTAAACCATTTTTATATTTACTAGCCTTTAGCTTTTTAGTTACTCTTAATGGTTCTCCTCTAGCAATTTTTTCTTCTCTTGATTTCTTTCTCGCGTCCTGCATAGCTTTCTTATGTTCAGGACTTAAAGGGCCTCTAGGCATTTTAGTTTCCTTTTCAATTCTCTATAATATAACTTCATAATTTTCAAAAGATAATTTACAATAATAATTCTTTCTTTTGCATTCAAGTCTGGAGATTCAGCATCAATAATATTTAAGTTTTCATCATATTTAATATCTATAAAATAAATAAAGGAATCTACATCAAATAACCAATTCATAATAGGAAAAAAGTTACTCATTGCAATAGAGGCTTTGTATTTGAAACTATCTATAGAATCACCTTTATAAAATGAAAATCTAAATTCTCTTAATCCAGAATAGCTCCTTTCAAAATCTTTATTTTTCAGATCATTATAATAAATAATATTTCTTAAAATGTTTTCTAAATCAGCTCTAAATAAACTCATTTCATTTTTTTTGTATTTTTTATGTACTTCTTTATAATCATGAATTTCTTCACATATAAAATGTATTTCAGTCTTTACTTTTTCCATATCTAATAACATACTTTATTCCTTATCTTTAATCACAATATTTTTATATAACATAGTAGCTACTTTATCTGTTACATCTCTCTTAAAATCATCATATGCATTTGCATTTAGTCCTTTATGAATATAATTAGTTTTTAATGCCCTAATTATATAAGACTCTAATGAAAACTTTTCAAACTCTTGAGAAAGCATTTTATTCACTTGTGATTCAACTGCTTCTTTAACCCATTCTCTAATTTGTTCATTACTAATTCCTAGTTCATTATGAATGTAGTTTTTGAACATAAGCCATTTTTCAGTATTAGTATCCATAGTTTACTCCTTAAATTTCAAAGACTTGGCCTAATGAAACAAATCCAGCAAATCCATCATTCTTTGCTTTTTCATTCCAATTACAATCTTTTCCAAAAAAATCTTTTCCTTCACTTACAAAGTCTTGATAATGAGAAAGCCACATTTTAGATTTAATATCTTCTGGAAGTCTTACTGAATTAGCTTCTGGATATCCTGCAAGTTGTGTATAGTTTGCATGAACACCTGACATAAAAGGAGTACATTCACAATCCTGAATAATGATATCAGATTTTTTATAAAATACTTCCATTTGTCTAGGTGAACAATGTTGAGAATCAGTAGTAAAATAAATACTTTTATGTCCTTCCTTAGACATATATAATCCAAAAGTACAAGCGATAGTAGAACCAGTCATAATATGAACTTGCTGTATTAGTTCACATTTCCATCCACAAAAACTAAATGCTTGATTATCTTTAATAGGTATTGGTTCAAAGAACGTTTCTAATGTTGCAACAAATCCTTCCATTGATTCTAAACCACCACTTAAAGATTTCCTCCATAAATCATCTAAAAGTTGAGCATTAGCAATAAGTCTAGGAGCATACTTTCCTTCTTTATAATTTTTAGGGCGATTCACCCAATCATATCGCATGAAAGCTATTGACTCTAATGATCCAATATGATCGGCATGAGCATGACTTACATAAATATCAGTAATTGATTTAATATCAATATTATGATAATGTAATGCATTGACTATTGATTGACCACAATCAACAAGCAATTTTCTATTACCCTCTTCAAGTAAAAAAGACTGATTGAAATTCTTTTTTGAAAAAGCATTTCCACACCCAATAGTAGTAATTTTCATTTCATGTTCCTTTCTTTTTCTTCTTTATAAGTAAATGCTTGAGAATAAGCCCAAACAATTGTTTCATCAGAAAAATAATAATTATATTTTTCAATAGCTATATCTATTCCTATTCTCCAACATGCTAATTCACATAATAATGGAATATACTTATATTTTTCTGTTTCATACTTTGTTAGAAAAGCATGACCTATTTCATGAAAAATAGAAATAAGCTTTTTTTCTTCATCATCATATATACCAACATATATTTGCCCATCAGCTAAAAAACATTGATTCTTTCCATAAAAATTTTTATCAATTGAAGTATCATCTAATGAATCAATATAAATAATCTTTAAGTCATAGTCATTGGCAATAATTTCAATGTTCATATTTTATTGAATCTTCTCTAAATCATCAGCAAGCTTAAGTAAAATATCTGCTATAGCCCTGGCTTCTAATGAATCAGCCATAGTAATATCATAATCAGAATCACTATAACCAGTATCATGAATAACAATAGAAAATGATTCAGGATCAATACTAAAAGATATTCTATCTCTCATATTCTGCAATGATACTGAAAAGCTTCTCGTCTCAATTACATCTACTTTTTCTTTTACTACAGCTTCTCCTTGTTCTACTGGTGGAATTTCTTTCTTTGTTACTCCCATAATTTTATCTCCTTTTAGATAAGAATATCAAAAATCTCGTAACCAAGTTTAGAAGCATAAGCATGATCTTTCATTTCATTTTCTGCTTCCTCATAGCTATCATATAGTTTTACATTTTCATTATCATATTCATCTACTTCTACTATAGGCATAATAGAATCACCTTTTTGACTATACATCATTACAAAGTATTTTTCCATTATGAATTTCTCCTATTGACTAAATATATTAAAGAATCCACCAAACAATAGTATTGCAGTATAGATTACAGTAGATAGTAATGAAATAAAGAAATTTTCAGTCTTTTCTTCTTTCTGTCCATGCTTCATTGCTGAATTAAATAAACCTAGCGAAAGTAAAACAATCATAATAATTTGTGGTGCCATTATATCCTCCTCTTAGATACTATAATAATACTTCCTCTAAAATAAAAAGTCAATCCCTATCTTCAAAATAAGAACATTGATAGCATGAATATCTATTTATAAAATCATTTCTTTTTATTCCTTTATATATTATTTTTATTCCACAATATGTTTTTGTTTCATGAGGCTTGCATATATGTATTTTATTATCTATTCCAATACAGTCAATATATTCTTTCATAACTTATCTTCACTTTTTATATACTCAAAAAAAACTAGCTTCTTATTTCTCTTTGAATAAAGTGGTATTTTTCTTTTTCCATCAATTTGATATTTAATTGTAGAAACTTCAAGCTTATGCATTCTAGAAGCAGTATCAATTGACTGATATATTGTTTTAGATATTACTTCAATTACTTTATTTTTTTCTAGTTTTTCCTTTTTCTCTTTTTTGTCTTTTAATAATAGTTTATGATCTTCCTTAGTAACTTGAAGATTATTTAGCCTTTTATTTCTAGCTTCTTTTAGTTTACTCATTCTCCATTCTTTATATTCAGGGTTTTCATATTTTTGTTTTAGGCTATTTGAAATCTTCTCATTCACTTTTTTATCTTTATGCATCCAATTCAATTTCTCTAAATGATTTTTATACCATTCATCTTTTTTCTCTTCTCGAATATGAACCCCATCTCCTCCTAGAGTCATATTATAAAGTTCAAAACCTAATTCAGTTAGAAGTTTAATATAGTTTTGTTCTAAATAAAAAGCCTCATATTCTTCTTCAACTGCTTTTATTATTTTCCATTCAAAACAATCTGAAAAATCATTCTTTAATGCAACTCCAAAATTAGTAGTATTACTTTCTTGATAATGCTCTCTTTTTCTTTCTTCTAATGTTCTTCTTGTTATTCCTATATAATATTTATTATCATTTATATTTTTACAAGAATAGATTGTATACATTATTTAATTCTCCTTACTTTTTAGTATTCTTCCTGCTAAACTATCTATTGCATATTGTTTACTATTTTCATTCTCATGAATATGACCAACAATAATAAATTTTTCTTCCTTAATAAAATCATCAGTTAATCTTCTTAAATTATTAAGTTGCCCCCATGATCCATACAATCTTCCTTTTTTCCAATCTGGATCAATGTTTCTAATATAGTCAAAGTTAATTCCAAAAGCACCTTTAGAAAATTGAATTAAGCCTATATGAGTTTTATCTGTTTCATTTGCTACAATATCACCTTCATATATTCTTCTATCTTTAGAGTTATCTACTCCAATATATTGTTCTACTATATATCGAGGATTTTGAAATATTAAACCTTGAATTACATCTGGAGAAGTATTTTCATAATGATGGCATTTTAATTCTTTATCCCATACTCTAAATAGTATTTCATTCATTGTTTTTACTTATGTTTGACCATTGAATAATTAAAGAATCACTAGGCCAATCTTTAATATTATCATCATCATGCAGCCTATTAGCATCAGTATAAAAAAATGCAGAATATCCTAATTTTTTTAATTCAGTCATTAAATATTCTAAGAGTGGAGTCCTATTAATTTTTTTCCAATAATTATAAGGTAAACATATTTCTGTTCTACCTTCTAGATATGCACTCGCTATGTTTTCTTTAATATCATCTATAAGATTTTCTTTTGATTTTTCGTATGCTTCTTTTGCTGTTATCATTTTTATTTACTCCTTAAATAGTAGTTCAACTTCTAGAGGTTCTAATTCTAATACTTCTCTATTCATAAAAATACCTTCAAAGAAATTATCATGCTTCTTATATTTTTTCAATAAACTATTTACTTCTAATAAGGCAGTTCCAGCCATTGCTTTTAATTCTGATCTAACTTCTTTTTCTTGTGCAATCTCTAAAACATATTCTCCATTTTTATATGTTTCGATAAGTTTATTTCCATTAAGGGATAAGTCTATAGCAAACATACCTATAAGAAGCATTAGACAAAAACAAAGCGTTCCAAATATACCAACTAGTAGAGGATAAGCAATAGCACTGTCATATCTAATTTTTCCTACTATCATAGAAATAATAAGACCGACTATACAAATACCCAATAAAATTAAAAGTCCCATTTTATCTACTCCTTATTCAAAATTTTTATTGCCTTCTCTGCATCTTCTATAGTAATACCAGTATCATAATTTGTTAATACTAAATGATCCATTAAATCATCCATGTCTCTATCATCATCTATAATAACAAATGATTCTACTTCACTTCTATAATCTTGATTCCATAATTTAACTGTACTTCTATTATGTATAATACTTTCATTTTCTAATAACCATGTTTTAATTTCAAGCCCCCTAGTTCCTTGAAGCCTAGCTGTTTGACCAATAATTTCACCTTTCAAGCCTAACTCATGAAAATATAAATCTAGTAAATGAGTAGAATTTCCAATTCTCCATGTAGAACTAATAACAATTTTAGCTCCAGTTTCTTCTATTACCTTATTAAGAATTTCAATAGACTTTCTAGAAGGAGCGGTACTAAATCTAGTTCTACCATATGTTTCATTATGTTCTTTTATTGACTGATGAGAAACTAAAACTCCATCAATATCTAAAAATATTATTTTCATTGTAATTCCTTCCTAACCTTCATGAGAATTTTACCTAAATGATTCTCACCTTTTCCATTACATATTCCCCAATAAAAATCATTCCAATAATTTCCTTCAATCAATTCTTCATTTTCTGTTTCAATAAGTTTTTGCTTAAGATAGTTATTACTAGTAAACTTGATCTTTACTAAATCATACATGACTTGTAATTTTACTTGTTCCCAATCTTCCCTTAAGTCTACTTTTCGCCCATATCCTTTTACATCATTACATGATTTCATTTTAGACATAAATAGTCTTAGTTCTTTATCTAAAGTTTTAGCAGCTTGAAAAGCATGTTCAACTGAAGGATATTCAATTCCTTCATATAAAATCTTAGAATAATAAAAATTACTTAAGAACCTATATTCATCCTGAAATTCGTTAATCATTTATCTTCCTCCATATTTTGAATATTCTACTTCTTTTTTTGAATAGTGTCCTATATGATACTGTTTACAAAAATTACATACATATACTCTTAAAGAAGTTTCCCCTTGACTATTCATTCTCTTTTTAACTATCAAAGCATCCTCATAAGATGAGTATTGAATTTTTCCATTACATGCTTTTCTTCTAATAGCTCTTTTAGAAGACATTATAAATATTTCCTTTCTAGTTTTTTAATATGAATCATAATAATCATAATTCATCATATCATTTTTCATTCGCTTATCAAATAAAACAATGATAAAAACTGGAAGAAATAATAGAACAAGAAAACTTACAAAGAAAATCCCTAGTATCTTATCAATGATTTTCATATCTGATTCTCCTTCATTTGATCAAAGAACTTTTTCAACATATCTTCAAAATCTTTTAAGTCATCTTCATAGATAATTCTTGAATCATCTACTTTAATAGGAACCATTTTATCAAATTCATGGATGTTTACATTAGGCTTCATATGATAGAATAGATGAGCATGAGAATAAAAAGCAAATTCATTCCTTTCTCTTTGCTTAAAAAATTCTGCTTCACTATATATCATTTTTCCAATTCTCCCTACCATATACAATACTCTATGATCTAGTTTTTGTCAAGAGAAATTTTATGTAGTTCTTTTATCATTGAATAGCTTCATAGCTTCTGCATATGTTTCAGCTTCTACTATTCCTAGATACTCCTTAACAAATGGAGATTCTAATTCAACATAAGAAAAATCTTTTCTAGGAATTCTCTTAAGTGATAATGAATTATTAGTATGAACATAAGCTTCAAAGTACATCATTTTTCTTTAACTCCTCTAGTTGATTTTTCCATGAAATATAATTATTATCTAATTCAATTTTTTGACTATTGATATATTCTTCATAATACACTTTTGTTCTTTCAATATATGCTTCAAGCTCTTTTAATGCTTCTTCTTTAGTTCCCCATGAATACTCTTCAAAAATATAATCATGCTCATTTTTTTCTGAAACATAAACAATTTTTGCAGTTTCTTTATTACTATGTCTAAGAGTTGATTTTGATAAAGAAGCAATCTTTACTTTTTTTAAACCAGTATGTTTAGGCTGAATAGGTAAATAAGTTATATCATAATCTAATAGATAAACCTCTTGACCTATGGAGTATTTCATTCTATCCTTAAAATCTTCTACTGTCCATTTATTTGATAAACAAACTTTTTTCATTTATTTTATACTCCTTTCAAAATACCAAGGGCCGTCCATTGAATCATCAATTATTTCTTGATGACCACAATTTTCACATAGTAGATGACTTACTGCATTTCTCACTCTTCCAGTTTTAATATTATTATCATCATATTCATGTTGCAAAAAATAAATTCTAGTTAAGTCATGTTTGCATTTATGGCATATTTCCATTTTAATTCCACTCATCATATTTATAATCTGATTCTTCTTCTGAATCAAATTCATTGTATCTATCCCCTCGCTCATCAGGATAGAAAAATCCTTGATACTCACAATCTTCTACCTTTTCATTTCTCCATACTTGATCTTTATTTCTAAATAAGTTAGGACAAAGAAAATCCCCCCCATAAAAATAAATATCAATACCTTCATCTCGTGTTTTCTTTCCATTCATTTCAGCTAATAATTCATAAAAGTCTTTTCCACCAAATACACCATATCCTTCATATTCTTTTTCTTCCCAAACATTATTCTGATTATCTACCATATAGACAGTAAATGTATCTCTAGTAGACATGGTAGATGGAATTGACTCTTGAGTATCTAATGTCTTAAAACTAAAACACCCCATTTCATTTACTCCTTTTAGTCTAACTTAAAATAAACCATACTATACAAGTATTTTATCAAGCATTTCATTAGATAAATATATTTGCTTTTCAAAATAGTTTTTAGCTATATCACTTTCATAATATTTATCACAAGTATCAAATCCTATTTTTTGACATAAAAATTCAAATATGCTTTCTTTAACTACTGTATCTGAACAATACCAATCAATAATTCCATTTATAATATTATCTGGTAAAGAGTTAATTATTCTTATCATTAAATCTTCATTGCTACTATCAATAGGAAAATCATCCAAATATAAAGGGCCATACTCTGCATACATTTTTTTAGTAAATTTCATATACTGCTTTCCTCTTTAGTCTAAAAAGATAATATTAACAGAAACACTATTATAGTGCTTTATTACATTAACTAAAACTGGTCTTTCTTTATATGTTCCATTCCACCAATTAAAACCTTGAGATTCATTATAAATAAGTCCAATTGGAGAAATTGATTCAAGGCTATTTTTATTAAACTCAATAGTTTTAGAAGCGTCTATATAATACTCCGCACATCCAAAAAATCCTATCATACTAAATAATAGAATTCCGATAATAAACATCTTCTTCATATCATACTCTCCTTTAATCTACTGCCTTAAGTGTACCACATTTAGGACACATATAAATACTAATAGGTTTTTCACTTCTAGTATATGAATAATCATCAGATATATGAAATGATCCCAATACTTTATGAAACTCTTCACTTCCATTATTTCTTATTGTTTCTTCCTTAAAAGCATCATCCATCATATTTATCTGATAATCTTCATAATGATAGTATCCACAAATACACTTCATAAAAAATTCTCCTTTCATAAAAGTATAAACTATGATTCCTAAAAAGTCAATAAATATTTAATTCTGCCCATATTGATTCTAATGGAATTTCTATTTGTTCTATAACTCCATCTCTGCAAAATAATATTTCATGTTCTAGAGTTTGAAATAATGTAGTCTTAAATTGAAATAGTTTAAATCCATTTCTATATAAATTTAGTGCATCTGAAGCAGTAAACCAATAATTCATATCAGTAATATTTTTACCAGCACTTTGCCAAATGAGTCCATCTTTCCTATGTAATGAATCTTTAGGCACTGGAAAATCTTTTGCTATTCCATTAGGGCAAAGAATATGAATTTTTTTACGATAAACAGCATCCTTAGTATACCACATTCCATCTTTATCTGTAGGATTTTCAATTCGATAAACTGTCTTAACTTCCATTATTATAACTCCTTTAGTAAACTATTAAAATGATTCCTTACAATCTTTAAGAATACTATCTTTCTTACTATTAATCCATTTTTGTTTTTGTTCTTCTAAATAATATATATATTCATTTTCTAAATATTGTTCAAACCTATCAGTTATTTCACTTTCTAAGCATAAAACAAAATCAGAAAATAATTCTACAGTAAATGAAATTCTTTCACTTGTTGGAAAACCAGTACACATATCCCCTTCATAAATAATTGTCTTACATAAAATATTACCTTTATTATAGATAAATTTTAATGAGAAACAGTTATCATATGTTATCCATATTTTATCATTACATAAATCTTCTATAGTATAAGTTTTCCATTTATCTCCACTTTCAATTTTAATGACTCTACATGTAGCAAGCTGAATAATTTCTTTTAGCTTTCTATATGCATGTCTATTTTGAGAAAAAACTACTTCAACAGTAGAGAACATCTTTAATAGTTTATTCATGAATTTTCTCCTTATCAAATATCTTATCAAAATACTCTACTCCACTAAATCCAAACTTCTTAGCAAGAATATCTAAATCCTTTTCTATTTTTTTATACTTTTCTATTCTTCTAGAAAAAGTTGATAGTCCATGCTTTAATCCTACTATATAGCATTCAAATAAAATGTTATGGGGCTTTTTCTTCATTATGATTTTCCTCCATATTTATATTCACTAAAATCTATATAGTAAGGAATTTGCTCTTTTCCATTCTTTACTCTTTTCTTATTCCAATACATGATTCTAATATCAGTAGGAGTAAGAGTATTGTCAAGTAAAATTTCTTCTCTATCAGTAGTATCTTCAAGAGAATATACTAAGTATATCTTTTGCTTCAGGTCAATAGCCATCCTCATCTTTAAGGATTCCAAATTTTTCCCTTATCTTATCTGAAGCTTCTTCAATAAGATCATTTAATTTCATAGCATCATTAAGAGCTTCTTCTAGTTTTTCTTTAATCATATTTTTTGCTTCTCTATCAACATAAGAATCAATATTTGTAATTAAATCATTATAGAATTTTGGCTCTAGTTCTATTCCATTGATGAGTATTTTTACTTCATAAAATTGATCTTCAAATGCTTTATTAATTATATCTGTAGTAACAGAATTAAGAATTTCTTTATGAATCCATTCTTTTCTGCTAACTACTTCTTCAAATGTAATTTTCATAGTATTATCCTTTATTTCCAAAATACTTCTTTCTCATAATAGAGTAATAAACAAAGACTGATTGTTTACTTTCAATAATATCCTTAACTCGATCTTCAATAACTTCTCCATGCTCCTTTATAAAATCAAGTCCTTTTTGAGCAATATTACATTGCCTTGTAAATTCATGCTTTGAAATATTTTTTAGAGTAGACATATATTCTATTGTTGCTAGAGTAGCTTCTACCATATAGTTGATAGCCTTATCATAAGTAGTCAAAATATTCTTCATATCAATACTCCTTTCAATCTTCTCTATAGTATATGCATAGATTCTTTTTCTTGTCAATAAAAATAATACTTAAACAGAAAAAATTATATTAAACTCTTGGTTTTTCTTTACATTTTCTTGTTGTTCTTCTAACATTTTAATTTGAAGAGATATTTTCATATCTACCCATTCTTCCATACTATCTGCTGTAAATCCAGTATCAATATAATTTACTTTGAATACATTTCTTTTTACAAGAAAAACTTTGTTAAGAATAACTCCATTTTCTTCAGTAGGAATAATAGAGTATTCCGATTTATTTAATATATGATCATTATCACAATAACTTCTATTCTTATCATTGGCTTTCATTCTACATACTTCCTTTCATTTAATAGTATAATATAATCCTCTTATACTGTCAAGCAAAACTTAAAGAATCTACAAACTTAAGAGTTTTTTTGTAAGCTATAGATTGTGATTCACCAGCATACATATCATCAGATTCATATATAGAGATTTGAAAATTATAGTCCTTTAGAAAACTCATTTCATCTTCCATATAAAACCATTCAAAGACTTGTTCAAATGAAGAAAATCCAAAAACATATTCTGATAAAAAAGAATAACCAAATTGCTTATTCATGTTTACTATAATATTAGATAATGTAGAATCTCTCTCTGGCAGAGAATGAGAAGATAAGTATGCATCATAATATCGACACCAAAATTCTTCTACTGAATTATTTGTTCTTTGTAAATATTTCTTTTCCATATAATCAGCAAGCTTAGGAATATTTGAGTCTTTATTAGGATTATAAGGGCCTTGGCCATCTTTGGTTTCAACTCTATAAAACAACATCTTCAAAATCTCCTTTTCATTCACTCACTCTCTCAATCTATTTATAGTATACTACACTTTTCTTATTTTGTCAATAGAAAAAATAAAAATAATTTTCTATATTATGTTACAACTTGGCACACTTCTTGCATACTGTGGAGAGTTCTAACATGAATTCTACTTAACAAATGATAAGTAAAATAAGTGAAAAATTTATAAATTTTTTTCAAAAATTCTCTTGACAAATTTCAAAAAGTAATGTTTTTGCTAACATTCTCAAAAAAATTATCAACTTCAATTGCAAAATTGAAATCATCGGCTTCTGGATTTATGCCACTGAATCCTATGAGTATAGGGAAGAGTTGAAGGGCATGGGCTTCTTCTACTCGGCCTCTAAGAAAGCCTGGATTTTCAACGGCGAAGCCAAGAAAAGGATGCGCTCGAAGTATTCCTTGAACGATCTTCGTAACATCAAGGGAAGCAAGACGCTTCGCAATAAGGAAGAAAACCTTAAGCTTGCCTAAGAAAAAATAAGTCAAGTCTTCTATAAAAAGAGGGCTTGACTTTTTTAGGTTTATGTAGTATGATTTTTTAGAGATTGAAAGGAGACTGAAATGGGGCTGTATCTTTGCAAGACACCTGGAAAAAATTATGGTCTTCATTTAGTCAATGAAACAGTAGATAAATATTTTGCTCTTAAAAAAGCTGTTAATAGAGGAGACTTTGAAGGGCTTAATCCTTTTTTTCAATCTGATTCTGATCCTCTTAATAGTTTATGGAAGCAAGAAATTTTAATAGAAGATGGACTTGGATTTGATCATAGTTATCTTTTCATAGAATTTTGGTCTGATAACTATAGCCTTATGCTTGATAAATCAATAGCATTTGCTACTACATTAGGTATAGTATTATCTTTAGATAGCTTTTGAATTTGAAAGGAGTAAATGAAAATGCAAACGAAGTATGATTCTTACTATGAGAAGAATATTCCTTATAAGATGACTCTTGAAGAAATGATGAGCCAAGAGTATATTCAGGAGGAACATCTTCTAGCTTATATTAGAAATACTGGTGTAGAAAATTTCTATTTCCAGTTTACTATTGTAAATGATAGTATGAGGATAAATAAGGATAGGATTGTAGTAGACATAAGAGAAACCGATCCTATATATAATCCTCTTATTGAAAGGGATTCTCTAAGGAAAAATGCATGGTATCATCCTTATAAAATTACTCTAAAGTCACTAGATTCAAAATATAATGATCGATGGTATTTTAGTGATTTTCATAGCGCCTTTACTCAAGGCTATGTAAATATAATTGAAAGGAAATGGAATGATTAAGTCAGTCTATCATTCTGGATATCATGATGAATACGATAGAACTCATGTAGTCATTCATAATGAAAATAGATATTTTTCATTTTCCTATGGTATATATAGTCAATTAAAAAAGCTTGGAAAAGTTAAGGATCATAAAGAATACGTTTTAGATCATCCATTCATAGGAAAAACCTTTATTAATAAATATGGAAAAATTCATACTGTAAAAAGTATTTTTCATTCTCAAGTTTTTGGGCATGAATATATTCTTTGCTTTGAAGATGAAAAAGGAAGCGGTGGAACATTCAGTCTTTACTATGAAGGAAATTTTATATATAAGCAAAAACCACTGGAAGCAATAGATTATGAATATATAGTATATGAAAATCAACTTAGACATCAATGTAATTTACCTATAGGAGAAGAGATATATGATTTTTAAGAAAATTCTTATTTCTATACTTGACACATTCAAGTCAATATACTATACTTTGTATGGTATAGGTTTTAGTTCAAGAGATAGGTACTAAAGATGAAGAAAGCATGGAAATTAAAGGATAGGGGAATACATGATATTTTCTCTATCATTATAGGTGGATTTCCCATAGTAGAATATCGTATATATTATTTTGGGAATGGTAACAGACCAATAAAATTTCTTTGGATATTTGGGAAACATATTTTTACTAAAGATGTAAAGAAAAAGGGAGAAATTATTTATGAGTAATGAAGAATTTATTAAGCTCAAATTTAAACAATTTCTATATGAAAATAATTTATTTTTTGAAATTATATATTCTTCAAAATCTAACTGTATAGAAATTTATGTTAAAAGTCATACAGATGATACTTTATGTGTTGAACTTAAAGATATATGGATTGAGGTAAAAGATGAATAGATTTTCAAAGATAATGATGATTTTCTTTAAGATAGTTACAATATTAAATGCTGTTATGTTCTTACTAGCAGTATTTCTCATAGGTACAATGATTGTATATCAGTATCCGTTTTTAGATATGCTTCCTAATATTGGAATAGGAATTATTAACTTAATTCCATTTTGTATGAACTATAAGAAGCTGTTTAAGAAAGAAACTTAATTATGCCAGAAGTAAAGGCTTGTTGGAAAGATGAGATTAAAAAGCTTACTCAATGTATTCAAAGACAAGACTCTACTCTTGACCAATTAAGGGATTTACATTATATTGCTAACCTATTAGGTTTTTATGATGCAGCAGATTTTTTGAAAGAAAGGATATATAAATGCAAGTATTAGTACCAGGAAATCAAAGTTCAGAATCTACCTATTATTCAAAATGTCCTCATTGTGGACAAATTATTGTATTTTCAGATAAAGAATATTATGAAGAAGAATTTAGACAATATTACTATTGTGATTTTTGTGGATATGAAGTAGATGGAGAAAAATATATATTTAAGAGTGATACTTTAGAAGCTGAACAACTTCAACAAGAATATCATAAATATATTCTAGATCATATTGTTTTTAAGAATCAAGGGGAAGAAAAATGGAAGCAGTAGTTTTAGGAATTATTATATTGCTTTGTATTAGAAAGTTTATTATACTCTATGCATCAGAAGATGAGAAGAAGGATTGTGAACAATAAAGGAGATAATGAAGTGAATATGAATGCAGAACTACAGAAAGTTGGTGAACTCATTATTAAAAATTATGAAGAACAAATCATTCTCTATAAGGAACAATTAGATTCTTATAAAAAAATTATAAATGCTCATATTAAAATTAAACAAAATCTAGCTCTAGTAAATAATAACAACCTAGAAATAATTCTCGCTTGCATAGGTCTTGGAAAGATTGATGAAGCTTATCAAAAAATTAAAGAAGGAATTGAATATAACTCAAATGAAATTAAAAGATATAAAAATGAATTAATAGATGAAGAAGGATTGTGAACAATGATTGAAGCAAAACTATGTTTACTTCATAATGAAAAATCTTCTCATAAAAAGGATGAAAATTCAATTAGAATATTACATAGTGAATTAGATTATCATGCTTTAAGAATAGCACAAAAAGATAATCTTATAAAAAACCTATTTAGATATAATAGGATAGTTTCATTTCAATGGAGATAAATATGATTACTACAGATAATACTAAAGAAACGGAATTAAAAGAAATAGCTCTCATATTAGGACAAAAGCATATTTCAAAGATGAAATCACATAATAACACTTTAGAGCAATTAAAACTGCTTTGTAAAAGTAATTACATGATGGTCACTATTATAGATACTGAACATCAAGCAAATAGGCAAGAAATTAAAGATATAGAATCTCTACTTAATAGAGTAGATAAATTATAAAGGATAAAGTATGAAAGCTGTTGAATCAGTATATAAAGATATTATTAAGGCTCAAGCAAATCATAGAAATAGTTTACTCGAATTAAATAATAGATATTTAGAAATAATTGGTCTTTCAATATCAAGCGGAAATATTTCTGAAGCATATGAGTATATCAATAAAGCTATTGAATCTAATATGAACGTGATTCAAAATTTTGAAAATGGAAAGGAATATAAAACAGTAGATGAGTAAATATAAATTTCCTTCAAAGATTTTAACTAAGGAAGAATTAGAAAAGCTTCCTACTAAAAGAATACTTGCTTATAAGAAGAAGTATTTCAAGTGTGAAGAAAGGCATAAGGATATGATGCCAGATGAATACATGGTATACTTAGAAAGTTATTTTATGTTGAAAGATATTTTAGCAGGAAGGGAGAATGTAGAGAAATGATTCCTGAAGGTGTATCATTAGAGTATATGAAACAAAAAAGGGAGCTTCATTTTAGAAAAAGATTTAGAGAAAGATTTCCTGAATCTAATCTAAGAGACTTTATGAATACTATAAAGCATGTCTATTCTAAAAAGTTATATACTGAATGCACCTTAGTAAATAAAGAACTATATCCTAATTCAAAAAAGATAAAGTTTCTTTTCAATAACCATTTTGTGTATCTTACATTATCTACAATAGATGGAGAATTTCTAACAGTATATAAAGGAAAAAGAAATGACTAAAGAAAATGCAGTAGAGGAAACAATTACAAGAATTAGAAAATCAGGTGATAATCCTGAAGCAAGAGAAATTTTAATGGAGTATACTAATTTTGTAATAGATCACTATATTACATTATTAAAGGAGAA
>Ga0172381_10000910_pt1 | contig 36877 bp, 45 predicted proteins | sample Leawel6488metaG_FD_119754 | JGI IMG/M metagenome (GOLD analysis project Ga0172381, IMG submission 119754) | Leachate microbial communities from a municipal landfill in Southern Ontario, Canada - Leachate well 64-88 metaG | ecosystem: Engineered > Solid waste > Landfill > Unclassified | place... | reverse complement strand
AGTTTAGAAAGAAAAATTAAGGGCTATGATAAATTATCTCTGGATGTTACTCCTGATTCTCAAATTAGCTTATCTACATTTCATAATAATGGAAGACAGGGATATGAAGAGATAAAGATTTGGGCTGCTCAAAAGGGCATGTTAAATCTGGAATATACTGGACTAAAAAAACTGATAATTGAATCTTTAGAACCTGTTGATTCAAAAGTATCTAAAAAAACTTTTGGACTAGTTGAACAAATGAGAGCACAAGTAATCGGAAGTGAAACAGAAACAGGGTCATTTCAAAGAAACAGTGAAGATGACACTATTTTTCCAGGTGTTGTTGGAGATTATGATTCAATAAGGGGACTTGCAGTTTACCTTTGTGACAAATTCAAGCAGAAATAATTTTTTATAGATCTAGCAATTGGATAAATTATGAAACTATTGAAGATTCTTATTTTTCTTTTGATATTTTCAAATTTTGTTCTATTGGGATATGTTTCAAGTACTGGGAAAGTTATCCTTAATGAAAATGCTGTTTTGATAAGAGTAATTGATGGGGATACTATTGAGACTAATCTTGGAAAAGTTAGGCTCTTAGGAATTAATACTCCTGAAAAGAAAGAGCCTTACTATCAAGAAGCTAATGATTTTCTGATGCAATATGAAGGGAAAGAAATTGAACTTGAAAGAACAATAGAAAATAAAGATAAATATGGAAGATTATTGAGATATGTTTTTTATGATGGAAAATTCATAAATGAAGAGATATTAAAACAGGGGTTAGCAAATTTTTATTCTTATAATGAAGATAAGTACACTTCTAAGCTGAAGAAAGCTGAAGAAATTGCAAGAAATGAGGGAAAGGGCTTATGGAAGAAATCTCAAAGTTATGGGTGTGTAGAGATAATTAAATTTCAGTATATTGAGAAAGAGAGATGCAAGAATCAAGAAAGAATAATTCTTAAGAATAACTGCGATAAATTGAGCTTAATTATGAAGGATGATGCAAATCATATTTATGATATTGAAATTAATGATATATATGAAGAAAATTTTTCATGTGTATGGAATGATGAAGGAGATACATTAACCTTGAGAGATGAATCTGGGCTAGTTTTGTTCTATCGTTATACTTAAATATTCAATTTTTATTAGATGCTTATGCTATTAATCATTATACTTTGGATATTGCTTATATCTGCATTTACAATTTTTGGGGCTTATTATGCAAGAAAATACTGTAAGCCCGATGCTCTAATCGGACTGTATGTCTCTTTTGTATTGCTGTCTAATATTCTGGCTGTGAAAATTGCAGAGTTTGATTTTGGATTTATAAGTTTCACTGCAACAGCTGCAACTCTTATTTTTTCAGTTACTTTTTTGTTTACAGATATTGTAAATGAAAAATTTGGAAGACGCGAAACTCAGAAAATGATTTTTATTGCGTTTGTTTCCCAAATTGCATCTACTCTTTTCATATGGATGGCACTTTCTCTACCTTCTGCTTCTTTCTGGACTGGACAGGATAAATTTGCAGATATTTTGTCTTTTGTTCCTAGGATTATGCTTGCCGGGTGGATTGCATTCTTGATAAGTGAAAATGCTGATGCTTACATATTCTCCTGGTTTAAGAAAAAAACAAATGGAAAATATTTATGGATGAGAAATGCTTTTTCCAGCATTCCTTCAATGGCCCTTGATACAGTAATTTTTGTAACTATTGCATTCTATGGAAATCAACCCCTTTTGCCTTTGATAATCGGAGTTATGGTCTTAAAATGGTTAGTTGCTTTAGTTGATATTCCTTTTATGTATCTAAGCAGGAAGATTATGAATAAGAAGTAGATTAGATCAGCTTCTTTAGTTCCTCAATAATTCGATCTAAATGAGAATTAAATTCATTGAGAAGTATTAGCCCAAATCCTAAGATGAACATGGTGCTAATTGCTAAGAGATACATGTCAATAAAATTTGATACTTTCAATTGTTTAGTTAACAAAGAAATTATTACTCCAATAAAGTATGTGAATAATAATATAATTAGAGTATTCTTATATTGAAGATTTTTATTAAAAGTTAATTCTAGTATTTTTAACTTTAGATTAATTTCAGTCTCCATAAGCAAGAGCTAACAGAACTATTCCGATTATAACTAGGCAAGAACTTATCCCCAATCCAAGATAAGTTGAGTTTAGATAAGAAGGAACAGCCATAAAGAGACCGATAACCCCCAGAATTATTCCAAAAACAGATAATAAATTCTTCTTCCTCTTTTGCATAACTTGATTATAACGAATAGATATATAAATTCTACTTTTATAAGGAATCTATGTTAACTGAGATTATTCTTGCATTTGTACAGGCAGCTACTGAATTTCTTCCGGTTTCTTCATCAGGACATTTAGCTTTAGTATCAAGTTTTATTTCTTCACCTAATTTATTCTTGTTTACTGTATTTCATCTTGCTTCTCTTGTAGCTGTTTTGATATTCACAAGAAAAGAAGTTTATTCATTAGTAACCTTTAAGCCAGAAGCTAAAAAATTATGGTTATATCTGATTATTGCAACAATTCCTGCAATGATTTTTGGACTGCTCTTTAATGATAAGATTGAGGCTGCATTCTCTTCACTGCTTTTCTTAGGATTTGCGTTTATCTTTACGGGAATAATTCTTTTTGCAACTAAGTTTACTAAAGTAAAATCAGAACTTAACTTGAAGAATTCTTTATTTATTGGACTATGTCAATGTATTGCATTATTTCCGGGAGTATCAAGAAGCGGAATGACTATTTCTTCGGGAATGTTCTCGGGCCTAGATAAAGAGAAAGCGGCAAAGTTTTCATTCTTACTATTTATTCCGGTTTCTTTAGGAGCTTTTATCCTAGAATTAAAAGATTTTTATATTAATTCTGCAGTAATTGTTTCTTTTTTTGTATGTGTAATTTTTAGTTTACTTTTCCTTAAAGCTTTGACTTTAGTAATAAAGAAAGATAAATTCTGGCTATTCTCTATATACTGCTGGGTTATTGGGATTATTACTTTGATTTTGTATTTTAGATAGCCTTAAAAATATCTTTTTCTTATAGTGTTTATGTTAGAAATTTGGCTTTATTCATTAATCAGTGTATTTATTGTAAGTTTAGTATCACTTATTGGAATAGTTTCTATATCAATTAACACAAATAAATTAAGCACAATAATAATTTATTTTGTTAGTTTTTCAGCAGGAGCATTATTTGGAGATACTTTTATTCATCTTATTCCAGAAGCTTATGAAATGAGTTCTGGCATTAGTGTAGCAGTTTATGTCTTAATTGGAATATTAATATTTTTTATACTTGAAAAAATTATACATTGGCAACATTGCCACATGCCAATAACAAGCCATCATGTGCATCATTTTGCATATATGAACTTAATAGGTGATGGGTTGCATAATCTTATAGATGGATTGATTATAGGAGCAAGTTACCTTGCAAGTATTCCTATAGGAATTGCAACAACTGTTGCAGTGGTCTTGCATGAGATTCCTCAAGAAATAGGGGACTTTGGCGTTTTAATTTATTCTGGATTTTCAAAGGCAAAGGCAGTGTTTATGAACTTTCTTTCTGCATTAACTGCAGTCATAGGAACAGCTATTGCATTAATTATAAGCCAGTATGTCCCAAATATTCAGAGTATCCTTGTGCCAATTGCAGCTGGAGGATTTATTTACATAGCTGGATCTGACTTAATTCCAGAACTTCATAAAGAAACAAAAATATCAAAGTCACTAATTCAACTAGGAGCATTTATTTTAGGAATAGCGATAATGTTTTTGCTTCTTCTTATAGAATAAAAATTCCCTAAAAGAAAATTTAGTCTCTGAGAAAAGCAAGGCTTTTCTAGGCCGGAAAAATATTGAGGACTTGATTAATAGGAAGATTTAAATATAGTTACTACTAAGTAGTAACATGTTTACAAAAGAACCTACTGAAATTATGACTGCAGACTGTACTGATGTAATTAGAAGTCTTAATCAGCTAATCTTAGATTCTCGAGTAAGACTTATCTATTTTACTAAGCCCTTTGATCAATTAGAAGCCTATAAATCTGAGGCTTTATCTATAATTCGACATGCTGGAAAAGTAGGTTCACTTAAAACTAGTCAACTTGAGAAAGCTGAAAAAATCTGTGCTTTTTACGATCAAGTCAAATCTTTAGATGAACAACTAGGAGATCAAGGAAGACAAGAGTTTATCCTTCATCTTGCTAATGTTGGGGATTTTGCAAAATCTCTTGAAATAAAAGATTCTTCACTTTCTGCGTATTTAGGTCAAATTACTTCTTACACTAACAGGCTCACCGGAAACTATAATAGTGGTCTGGCTTGTTATCTTCTTCCTAAGTATATCTTTCCTTCAAAGGAGACTCTAAAACATCTTAATTCTAAAGGAAATAGAAATTTATTTCTTGAGCAAACCCAAAAGAGACTAGAAGAAAAAATAAGATTTACTGAAAGTTAATCTTTCTTCATATGCACATCAAGCTGGGGGAAAGGGATTTCTATTTTATTCTTATTTAGAGCATTATAGATTCTAGTGTTGGCTTCGTCAATGCTGTCCCATCTGTTTTGATAGTTTTCAACAAAGAAATAAGCTTTAAAATTTAGAGATGAAGATCCCATTTCAATAAATCTTATTACCGGTTCATCTTTAGAAAGGAATTTTATTTTCTTTAGTTCATCAAAAACAATTTTTTTTACTTTGTCAATATCGCTTCCATAAGCAACTGAAAAGGGGATGACTACTCTTACTTTTGGCTCAGGCAAAGCAATATTTTGTATTCTGCTGTCAGCTAATTTTCCATTAGGTACAATTATAACTTCATTGTCAAAGGTTTTAATTTTGGTGCTTCTTAGACCAATTTGGATTACTTCACCCTTAGTGTCAGCATCTAAATAAACAGTGTCCCCAACTTTGATAGTTTTATCGAGAAGCATTGAGATTCCACCAAAAATATTACTTAAAGAGCTTTGTAAGGCAAAGGCTATTGCAATTCCTGCAATTCCTAATCCTGCTAAATAAGGGCCCAGATCTATTCCCCATAAAGCCATAACATACAAAAGAACAAAGATAACTGCAACGACTTTCATTGCTCCGTGGAAAAAATTAATCAAACTGTCATCTACTTCAGATTTTGTTCTTGAAGCTAGTTTTCTAAATCCTCTGACTACAATTGTGTCTATTACTATATAGGCTATGTAGGCGGTAATTAGAATCATAATAGATTCTATGCTTTTTCCGAGTATTCCTGAAACAGTATCACTAAAAGGCAATTCAGCAAAAGCTAGTCTTAGTCCAAGTAAAGTTATCATTAAAGTAAGAGGTTTAGACAACCTTTCTACGAGAATATCATCAATGTCTGTTTTTGTTTTTTTAGTGAATCTTAATATTACTTTTTCAGAAATAAAAACAAAAAGTTTCAAAATTATGAAAATTCCGATTAAGAGTATTGCTGCTCTTAAATAATGATTCTGTATATATTGTTCAAACATTGTAGAAAATCAAAAAGAAGTATATTTTTAAAGTTATTCGTTAGACGACTTTTTCCGAAGTCTTATAGACTACGAACAAGCGAAGTGCTTTTAGCACTTAGTTAGCTATTTTTGTTTAAGTGAATTAACCAAAAATAGTAAAATTTAAACGGAAACAAATGATTCAGAACAGGGTTTGTTAGACGACTTTGCTTAAGGCACCATAGGTTCTATTGCTTTGTTTAACTTCTTCAACTATTTTTTTGCCTAAATGTTTTGTTAATTGCAGAGTATAAGGATCTTTTAAAGTTAGATTTTTATCTTTTCTATGGGTGGGGTCGTTGTACCATTGAACATGATAAGAGACTCCTAAAGGAATTATTTTCATACCCATCATTGTGCAAGCTTTCATTAAATCTGGAGTAACTGAATCTCCTTCTTTGCTCACGTTGATGAATCCTACTTGTTTTCCATAAAGTCTCATTTTGTAAGCATTAGTTTTATTACTGGAGTATTTTATTGAGTTTCCTAAATTCTTTCCGTCACCCCATATTTTTTCTACACCACCATCAAGAGCACAGAATCTAGAAAGCATTGATTGAAGCAGGGCATTTCTGCTATAATAGCTTGTTGATGTTGAGAAAATTATTCCATCGGCTTCTAGCATTTTTTTATAAACAATCCACATGTCATCTCTTCTTGCAAATGTTCCTTTGTCAAAGTATTTTTCAAAAAATTCTTTTTTAGTCAGTTTATCATAGGCTTCTTCTATAGGATAGAATTCTCTTTCATTAACAAAAATAGTATCGTGTTTAAACAAGTAGCAGTCACATTGATAAGTTTTTTCATTAAACCTGCATTGTGCAGGACAGGTTGAATAACATTCATTACATGCATTTATTTTTAATTCTCTTAAGTCAATTATTTCTGTTTCTGCTCCTAATTTTTCTGCTTCTTTTAATGCTATTTTCAAAAGCTCAATACTTGTTGGATCTTCTCTGGCACATTCATGGCTATTTCGTTTAGAACAAGAAATTCCGACTATCTTTATTTTTCTGCCTTTAAAATTATAAAGACAGTTAGTTTTTTCTAGATTTCCCCTTTTCATATATTAAAGAGTTAAAAATTATACTTTAACTTTGTTTATTCCCTGTTAAGAGTTAATCTTAAAATGAGCGGAGCCAGAGCGCCGCAGCTCTGGCCCCAATCATCTCTGCCTTATAGAGAGATGACAATGATAAAATTCAAAGAAAAAATGAATATAAAAGGGTTGTTATTCCTTAGAAATCATAAAAATAAGGATGCAAAATTTATATACTTCTTAGACTTCTATAAATGATAAAAAGATGGTGAAAAGATATACTATCACTTCTGAATCTGTAACTGAGGGACATCCCGATAAAATATGCGACCAAATTTCTGATGCTATTCTTGATAATTTATTAGCTCAAGATCCTGATTCGAGGGTTGCTGTGGAAACTTTAACAACGACGGGAACTATCCATGTTGCAGGAGAAGTAACTACGAGGGGTTTTGCAGACATACAAAAAATTACAAGAGAGACACTTAGAGAAATTGGTTATACTAATCCCGAATTTGGAATTGATAGTCAAGATGCAGGAGTTTGGGTTTGCCTGCATGGACAAAGTCCAGATATTGCTCAGGGAGTTAATGAGAAAGAAGGAACTGAACAGGGGGCAGGCGACCAAGGAATGATGTATGGTTATGCTTGTAATGAAACTTTAGAATTAATGCCCTTTCCAATAATGATGGCTCATAAATTGACTAAGAGATTAGCTGAAGTAAGGAAGAAAGGAATAATACAAGGACTTGGACCTGATGGGAAATCTCAGGTATCAGTAGACTATGAAGATGAAAAACCTAAAAGAATTTCTGCAGTTGTTATTGCACAACAGCATTTAGACTATATTTCTGAAGTTGAACTAAGATCGAGAATATATGAAAATGTAGTAAGACCAATTTGCGGGAGCTGGATTGATGAAGAGACTAAAATACATATAAATGCTACTGGAAAATTTGTTGTTGGCGGTCCTGAAGGTGATACCGGAGTTACAGGAAGAAAAATAATTGTTGATACTTATGGCGGGGTAGGCAGGCATGGTGGGGGAGCATTCTCTGGAAAAGATCCAAGCAAAGTTGACAGATCTGGAGCGTATATGGCAAGATATATTGCAAAGAATATTGTTGCTGCGGGATTGGCTGATAAATGCGAAGTGCAGTTAAGTTATGCTATTGGGGTAGCTCAACCTACTTCTGTAAATATAAACTGTTTTGAAACAAATAAAATTCCTGAAGAAAGAATTTCTGAATTAGTATATCAAAATTTTGATATGTCTCCAAAGGGAATAATTTCCACATTGAATTTAAAGAGGCCAATTTATAAAAAAACAGCTGCTTATGGCCACTTTGGGAGAGATGATCCTGACTTTACATGGGAAAGAGTTGATAAAGCAGGAAAATTAAGGGAACAGGCATTTGATGAGCAAATAAAAGAGACTGTATGTATAACTGATTTTACTTAGATTCTTAACTAGTTAAAAGATCATTAAATATAACATAACTAAAGTTATAGCGATGATTAATATTGAGGCAGACCAGACTACAAAGTTATAGAATTTGGAAGGCTTGTATTCTCCCATTAAAGATTTATTATTAAGAAGTTTAAGCATAAAAATCATTACAACTGGGAGAAGTACTCCATTTAAGACTTGTGAGAAGTACATTAAAGTTATAAGATTAAATCCTGGAATCAGAACAAAGAGAACTCCTAAGACAATCATTCCACCATAAAGCAAATAAAAATTCTTTGCTTCTTTGAACTTTCTATTCACTCCAAGTTCCCAGCCAAATGCTTCTGAGACTGAATAAGCTGTTGATAGGGGAAGTATTGCTGCTGCAAATAAACTCGCATTTAACAAACCAAAGGCAAAAAGATAGACTGCATACTTTCCTGCTAGAGGTCCTAAGGCAAGAGCAGCATCACTGGCGGTTTCTACGCTTACTCCTGAAGGAAATATGGTTGCTGCTGTTGTAAGCATAATAAAAAATGCTACAATAACTGCTACAAAGCTTCCAATTGTAACATCCCATTTAGAATATTTGTATTCTTCTTTCTTGATTCCTTTTTCAACAATAGAAGACTGCATGTAAAACTGCATCCATGGAGCAATAGTCGTTCCAATAATTCCCACAATCATCATGATGTAAACTTTACTGAACTGTATTCCGGGTATGAATGTATTCTTACCCACTTCACCCCAATTAGGATGAACCATAAATCCAGAAATAATATAAGTTATGTAGAATATACAAGCGCTTAGGAATACTTTCTCAACACTCTTATAGGTTCCTTTTACAATAAGCCACCAAACAAATAATCCTGCGAGGGGAACTGCAATATATCTTGACACACCAAAAATTTCTGAAGAAGCCGCAATTCCAGCAAATTCAGAAATAGTATTTGTGATATTTACAATCACTAATAAAATCATGACTATAAAGGTCATTCTTAATGAGAAATTTTCTCTAATCAAATCTGCTAAACCCTTACCTGTTACTACACCGAGTCTTGCACACATTTCTTGCACTATAATCAGCAAGATTAAAACTGGAATAGAAATCCATAATAAGGAATATCCGAAATTTCCGCCAGCTAAAGAGTAGGTTGCAATACCTCCAGCATCATTGTCTACATTACTAGTAATAATTCCAGGACCTATAACTGCAAGAATAAGCATTAATCCTGCGAATCTAGCTTTCCAATTGAACTTCATTTTGATCTTGCTCAGGTTTAATTAAATTCTTATTTTCTGAGTTTTTATGCAATTTTTTATGTTTTGATATTCTCTGTTTTTTAATTTTATTTGGGATCATTTCTTCCATGATATCATTAATTCTAACTACTCCAACTATTTTCTTATTTCGGTCTATAACTGGAATCGCCAATAAACCATATTTTAACATTAAATTGAATACGTCATCTATATCTGTATCTTCATTTACTGTAAGAATTTCTTTCTTGACTAGTTGAGAAACTAAGTCATCTGGTTTTGCTAGAATTAATTCTCTTAACGAAATGATACCTTTAAGTTCGCTGTCTTGACCCTTAACATAGAGGTAGAATACATGTTTAGGTTTTGGCATTTCTGTCCTTACATACTCAATTGTTTCTCTTGCGGTAAGTCCTTCTGGAACAGTCAGGAACCGAGTAGTCATTAAAGAACCTGCTGTTTCATTTCTATAGCTTAATATTTTTTTTACTTTTGCAGATATTCCTGGTTTCATTAATCTTAAGATTTTTTCATTGTTTATGGTGGGCATCATCTTAAGAATTGCTGCGGCATCATCTGAGGGAAGAGTTTCCAATAGTCTTGCTAACTTTTTGAAAGACATTGTCTTAAAGAAACTATTTCTTACGTCTGGGGAGGACTGCAAAAGAGTTTCTGCTGCTTTTTCGTTACTAAGATTATTGAACATCATCTCTTTTTCTTCCAAGCTTAGGTCGCGGACAAGATCTGCAATTTCAGCTGGGTGCAATTTGTTTATTCTTTCCCGTTTTACATTTAATTTTAAATTTTTAATATCTTCAGACAGGGGGGCTACGTCTTTCCAAAGAATTATATTTATTTCTTTATTATAGGCTAAGAACTCCAAACCGATTCTTCTTAATATTCCTCTTGTACTTGTATCTACACCTACTAAGATGAATTTATTTCCAGTTCTTCCAAGGAGAATATCATTCACACGAATTACTCTGGCACCGTCTATATCCATTAATTGTTTATCTATTACTTCTTGAATTTTATTTCCTTTTGGCTCTAAAAATTTTAAATCTTCCATGCATTTGTTCAAATAAATTCCTATTGGCAAGACATCTCCAGACCTGTCAACTATCTCTTTTACATTTTCCCATAGAATCATTTTTCTTATTCCATTAACATCTAAAGTTATCCCACTGATTACTGCATATTTTGCACGATCAACAAAACAGAAATCTTTTACCTTGCCAAGAGTATTTTTATTCTTATCCAAGATAGGTTTTCCAAGCAATTGAGAATAATATACCATTATTCAAAAAAAGTTTTTTAGTTTATATATTTTGTCTAAAAATTTCAACTTGCCTAATTTCTTCAGATGTGCAAGAATCAATTTGATACAAGGAAACCCCCTTAAGGAATGTTTCATCATCTAAGTCTAAAATCATAAAATTTTTTTTATTGTCAATAACTTCTCCATCGCGATAGACCCTATAATCGCCAAGTTTGCCCGGGCAAATTAAAGTAGTCTTTTTATTTAAAATATGCCTTGGAACATGACTGTGCCCATATGCTAAGATTGTTGGCTCAACACGTTCCATTTCTGAATTGATCAAAAACGTGCCTCTTTTTAGCTCTTCTAAGGATAATTCTGGCGGACAATGTGTGAGGAGAATATCAGGATTCCCATCTGCTCCCAAACAGTCTATTAGCTCACTAACCTTGAAAGGAACAGCCTGATCATGAGGAACAAATCCAGTCATTTCTTCATAATAGCCCCCATAACCTCGGATGTCTAAACTATTTCTTACTTGCTCCAGGGTCCATTTGTGCAAGCTGTAATTGTGAAGTGTCTTCATAAAATCTTGAGTATCCCAGTTTCCTGGAACTGCTAAAAGTTCTGCATTTAACCCCTCTTTGTAGTCTCTAAAAAGTTGATATTGTTTTTTAGCTTCTTCTTCAGCTTTACTAATCAACTCGGCATACATCCCAAGCACTCTTTTTCCAGGTTCATCCTTAGCTTTAATCTTTGATAAAAGATCTTTAAAACTAAACTGACAGTCGTAATCTTCCAGGAATTTTCTGTTTATATTCTCTAATGAACGCTCGCATCCAATAAGCATAGTAGACTCTTCATGAGTAAATAACGGCCCCAAAACATTCCCGGCACATAAGACTATTTCAACTCCTTGGGCGTTCATAAAATTATGAACGTTTCTAAGGCAGTCATAGTCTCCATGCAAATCTGAATATACTCCAAGTTTCATAATTCTACCAATAGATTTCTATTTTTAAACTTTATCTTTGTTACTACTATAAAGTTATGGAATTATTTCTGGGCCAGAATATTTTTCATAGTTAAACTGTTCTAAATTTATTGTTCCTTTTTCTATTAGGGCCTTAATTTGCGGCAAGATTTTTTTTATTGAGTCTATTAAATTTCTGACACTGTCACAGATTAAGTTCTCGCCTTCTTCTGGCCATAATTTTGCTTTATTTGCATATAGGCATCTTCCACCACAAAGGTCTTTTATATCACAGCTTGTACAGGGACTTGCAACGTAGATTTTCTTTAATTTTTCAGGATTTTCACTAGAGATATTTCCAACCTGGAATTTTTGAGCGTCGTGCATTATTGGACAGGCGGCAATATTTCCATTTGTGGAGATAGTATAGTTAGCATAACCACTGCCACACCTTAGTTTTTCCTTTTTTCCATAGTATAAAGATTCAAAGATTCCAAGAAAAGGATAAATCTTTCTTACTCTTCCTTGGGCCATCTCTTCAAGCCACCAATTTGCAAGTTCTTTTACCTGAAGATTGTATTTTTTAATGTAATCTGCAAATTTTCTTTTACTAAAATCTGAACTATAAAAACCTGCATCAAGCTGCCAATGAACACTGTCAAACCCAATTTCAAAGAGATGCTTGACATTGCTAGAAACATTGCTATACTCATCTACTACCATTCTAGCAATTATTTCTCCTGAAAAACCATTTTTTCTTATAATGTTTATATTAGACATAACTTTTTCATAAGTTCCTTTTCCGCGATTAAAATCTGTAATTTCTTTAATTCCATCTATAGATACTAAAAGAATCTTGAACTGATTAACATATTTTTTGTCTAATTTATCCAAGAGAAGCCCATTAGTCTGTATCATATATCTTGCAGGGATCTTATCCATTATTTCTTTTATCTTATCAATTTCTGTTAGCGGTTCTCCACCATAGAATGTGAGTGTGTGGCTTCCTTCTTTGCTTAAGAATTTCTTTAAGTCTTCAATTGGATATTCGATTTTAGGGGGTGTTGCAAAATCAAAATTAAAGTTCTCATTAAGGGTCTTACCTGAACTGGGAGAGTTTTCAAGGTCTTCCCAACTTTTTTTATAGCAATACCTGCATTGGGAATTACATTCAACAGTGGTTATGATGTGGAAATACATGCCAAAAATTAGAAATATGGGCTTAAAAATGTTTTGAGAAGGAGATTTATAGAGAGGCAGACTCAAAACTCTCGGCGGAGGCCATTTCTTATACACTTCATATGTTTTTTCTGTTCCCCAAAATTTTTCATTCTTTTTGTCTCTCATTTTTTCTCCTGGAGATAAAATCTCCAAAAAGTTTAATTGACAAAAAATATGAAAAGTCTTTATTAACGATTATTAAAGAAAAATAAAGAATCCTGCTAAAGATAGCTCTTTCATAAAGCTTAAAAATGAAAACGTCAGTTATACTCTATGGCACATCTATATTTAGTACCTAATTGGTTCTTTGGAATTAGTATATTTCTTGAATTATTATTCGCAGTTGTTACTATTGCTGTAGCATATTACTCCTATAAAATTTACAAACTATCTGGGCAGAGAGAAACAAAAATATTCAGCCTAGCATTCTTATTCATAGCAGTGTCATATATTCTTTGGGCATGCATTAACTTTTTTATAGCCGCACAATTAAATCAGAATTTAAGAGCTTTAGATTTTCAGGAAATTGGAAGGATTATTGGTCTTAACCAATTTGCAATATATGCATTCTTTGTATTCTTTATAATAGGCTTAATAACTCTTACTTATACTACATTAAAAATAAACAATCGCAGAACTTATATTCTGATTATACTGACATCACTATTAGGGCTGTTCTTAAGCTGTAATGTTTCACTAACATTTTACTTATTATCTTCAGTATTGTTATTCTTAATTTCGGGATATTATTATGAAGAATATCAACTAAGAAAAAATAAAAAGACTTTGATAACATTAGTTGCATTTACTTGTTTATTTTTTGGAAACTTAAACTTCATTTTTACAGCCAATAATTATGTTTACTATGTGATTGGACATATCCTTAAGCTAGCAGCTTATGGCCTTATTTTATTTAACCTAGTGAGCATATTCAAAAAACAGAAATAAAAAAATTTCCGGTTGCCGAAGGCAAAAATTCGCGGAAATACTCCGTTGCTTGCAGTGGAGATAGCGAATTTTAGGAAATTTTAGTCTTCGCGAAAATCTGCTGATTTTCGGGCCCTTGAAAATCTAAAGATTTTCCCGGTTCCAAATCTGTCGTAGCAAGTTGCGGGGTATTGAAGACAGATTTAGAAATAAAATCATTAGGATTTTCAAGACGATTAAAAAAACAAACAATGAAAAAATTTTAAACATGAATAAAAAACGAGATAGACTTCAAATTGTACATGACATTCTGAATGTAATCAAGGATAAAAATGGAAGGATAAAGCCTACACATATTCTCTATAAGTCAAATCTTTCATATCAAATGATGGAAGAGTATCTTACAGACTTGATAGCAAAGGGGTTTATTATTGAAATAAAAACAAAAACTGGGAAGACTTATGCTCTAACTGAGAAAGGATTTAATTATCTTGAGAAATATTCGCTTATATCTGAATTCACTACTTCTTTTGGACTTGAGTGATTAATTAGAACTGAATTGAGATAAGTGATCATTTCTTTTTTGGACATCTGATTTAGGAGTACATTTGTACAGATCTCCAACAATAGCCATTCCGGGTGCAAATTCCATTGCTGCTGGGCCTAAATAATGTTCATTAAAATCATTAGATAAGTCATGTGAAGGACTACTACTTGAAGAACTGGTTCCACCAATACTTGGAAGAGTAATCATTTTTTCGAGAGCACTTTGACAATGAGGACATTTAGGTAACTCACTAAACATAGATTTAACGAGAATGACTTCCCTATAATTGCAACCCGGCTTTGTGCATTTTACATCATATTGTGGCATTTTAATCAAAAACCTATCAAAATTAGAATTTATAATGATTTCTATACTCTAATCTTTCCTTCTTGCCAGTCTCTAAGTATCTTTCTGGCAGTCCTGTCTATGTCAATTTTTCCGCCTTGAAGGAAAAAGTGAAGTCTTTGTCCAAGTTCATTAATTAATATTTCAGAGTCTCCATCGGCATCAATTCCGTAAAAATTTTCAAAAACACAAGGGTATTTCTTCATTAATTCTAAGACAACAAATTCTGGCTCTTTAACCTTATCATAAGTCCTAACCCCTATCTGAGTATGCTTTGTTTTGAAAGATTTTCCAGGTTCGAGCTCTTTTTCAGGAATTACTCCTGGAGTATCAAGAATTTGGATTTCATTAGTGAATCTTAATTTTTGAATACCTTTCGTAAAGCCGGATTCTGCTGCTGTTTTTGCAGAGCTTCTTCCAATTAAGAGATTTATCAGAGAACTTTTTCCAGTATTTGGATAGCCTATGACTCCTACTTGTGCACGATTATATTCCAGGCCGAAGAGTTTTTTTTCGGACTTGGCGATTTGATTGTCAGCTCTTAATCTTTTAACTTCAATTTTTATCTTTTTTCTTAAGTCCGTTGCGCCTGCTCGTTTTTTACAAGAAATAAAAACATAAGGCTTAATATTTTCAAGTTCTATTTTTTTTGTGACTTCATCTACATCTACTAAGTCGGCTTTGTTAAGGATATAAATTATTTTCTTTCTTTGCCTTTTTATGAAATCTTCTAATTCTAAATTCCTTGTTTCTTCTATGAATCTTGCATCTAAAACTTCTAAGATTATATCTGAGATTCTAACTACCTCTAACACAATCTTAGGAAAAGGTGTCTTATGCTTATTAGTTGGAGACAACTTTCCTGTCTTTCTGCATGAAAAACTATATCTTACTCTCATTTTCGTTCCTAAATAGCCAAACTTTTTGACTATTTAAGCTTGTTTTTACTACTCTTTTCCATAAATTTTTTATTACAATAATTAAATAGTATTATTTGTTAGTTAAATGATGGTTATGCCTAAACTGTCTGAGACTCAACTCAGGAATTCTGTAAAAATTGATTTAAGAAGAGACCTTTTTAATTATCTTCGTTGTAAAGACTTTTTTTCAAAATCTACAGACGAAGAAGAATATGATGAGGAAGAATATGAACGAAGAATGATTCAGGGAAGTCCTGCTAGTTTATCTAAACCTTTCTCTAAGATTTTACTTCAAGCAACGAGATTTGGGGAAAATTATCTTGCAGTGGTGGGAATTTACCCTGATGAAAGATCTGATTTTCATGGTCTTTCTAAGAAAATACGCCAAATGCTTCCTAAAGGATGGATATATGAATCAACTAATCCTTATGGGGAGGGTTATATATCCTTAACCTCTGAAAAGGGAAAAAGCCATGCTCCGGATCTTAGTATCATTTGCCGTCAGTCAGAAAATTTGCCACCTTGTTATGAAATTCATTTGGGAAATTCTGGGACTAGAACAAGAAGTTTTTCCTCATTTGATGATTTTGACTCTGATTTAAATCAACTTGGAGATGCCACAAGTTTATTTTTGAATGCTGGCTATTCTCTTTTTAATAGAACCCTATTCAAACATCTTGATACACTCTACCTTACCTGCCCTTAACTTTTTCTTATCTCTAAACCTTTAATCTTTGCTTCCATTATTGATGAGGCAGAACAAGGCTTATCTGAAAATGCGCAGATTACGCAGCATTTTGTTATTGGAGAGCGAATTTCCTGCTTGCACTTCTTGCACTCAACTTTGTTTATAATTCCATCTTGAGGCATGTCTATACGAAATTTCTTATCACAAAAGGGGCAGTGTATTGTTGCTGATTTAGCTATTTTAATAATGCTCTTTTTTCTTCCCATAATTTTAACTAGACTTTAAGATATAAAAAAGTTTGCTAAGAATCAGATAGTCTCATCAATTTTTCTTCTTTTTCTTTTACCATGTCTGTAACTTAAATAAATTGCTGCTACTATAACTAAAAGGAATATTAAGGTAAAAACCCAACTATTACCATCTACGAAACCTAACTCTTTTTTAGTCTTTAAATCTAAGACTAAATTCTCTTGTGAAGAGTAATCTTTGTTAAGAGTATCTTTATAGAGTAGTTTTAAAGGAAAAGTTATGTTGTCTTTATTTGGCAAAACTTTTATTTTGAAGGTTGAAGTGGTAGTATCTCCTGAATCAAGGTCTCCAATGTAGAATCTGTTGTTAGAAATAATATCATAATCTGGAGAGTCTGCTAATTCTATTGAAAGGAATTTTATATCTGCAACATCCTCATTTACTATTTCAAAGGTTACATCTCCTAAGTCACTTGCATCTTTATAGATAGTAGATTCTTTTATTCCGGTAAACAACTTGGGATTGCTTGTTATAACAAAACTTATTGTCTCATTGTCTTGTCTCTCATCGCCGATAAAATTAACATAATCAAGGATTAAAGAGGCTTTATAGATTCCAGCTTTTGCGTCTGGAAGAGCTACTAGATCAAATGAAAGATCAACTTCCTGACCTGCATCCATTTGAGATAGTTTCTTTTGGGCGACGTCTTTTAAGGGAGCGATTTGACTTGGCAAGTCTAGTCTTGCTCTTAAGTCTTTAATAAAATCCTGACCACTATTACCTAAAGTAATCTTAAGAACTGAAGCACTTCCAGGAGATAATTCTGGAGAGATAGTAATATTTTGTACATAAAGAACATGACCAAATCTTAACCTGTTGTCTCTTCCAACTGTAAGAGATTCTGTTTGAGCCAGGACTATTGGGAGAATTAACATTAATAATATACCGAAAACTAGAATATTTTTCCTCATTTTATCCTCTTTTATAATTAAAACAAGATTAGGGGATTTATAAATCTTTTTTATCTTCTGCCGAAATTTCTGCTTCTACTTGGTCCACCCCAGCTTCTGCTTCTAGGACGAGAGTCTCTTCTTTCATCTCCGCCTTCTCTTCCACCACGAGGATTATGACGTTCTCCTCCACGACTATGTCCTTGATGATATCCTCCACGATAACTTTTTCTGTCTTCCATCCAACGTATTCTTACTCTTTCTACTTTTGGGACTTCTTCACTTTTAACATCAACTTCATTGTCTCTTAAAACACGAGTAAAATTCTCATAATCCCTAGATGCCAAGAGGCTTACTGCTTTTCCTTCTTTTCCTGCTCTTGCTGTTCTTCCAATTCTATGGACATATTCTTTAGAGTCTTTTGGAATATCATAATTATATACATGAGAAATTCCTTTTATATCTAAACCACGAGCAGCAACATCGGTACAGACTAAGACTAGAGCTTTTTCTGCTTTAAATTTCTGCATGATTCTACTTCTTTTATCTTGAGAAAAACCGCCATGGATTGCAAGAGCTTCAATTCCTGCAAAATATAAATTCTTTGTAACAAAATCGACATTTTTTCTAGTGTTACAGAAAACCATTACAAGTTTAGATTGTTCATTTTTCAATAAGTGAACTAATAATGAAAATTTAAGGCTGTCTTCAACATCATAATAAATCTGCGTTAGTAAAGAAGGGTCAACATATTGTTCAACTGCGACTTCTACTGGCTCTTTAATATGCCTTTGAATAAGCCTGGCAATATCTGAGGAAATAGTTGCTGAAAATAAAAGAGTCTGTCTTTTATTTGGGCATTCATTAATTATTTTTTCAACATCGTCTATAAATCCCATGTCAAGCATTCTATCTGCTTCATCTAAAACAAGAAACTTAAGTTTGTCGAATTCTACTGTTCTTCTTTCAATATGATCTAATATTCTTCCAGGGGTGCCAATAACTATATCTGCAGATTTGAGTTCTTCAATTTGTGGACCGATTGAAAGACCACCATAAACTGAGGCGATTTTAAGAGGTTTATATTTTGAGAATTTTTTAAGTTCTCTTGCAATTTGTTCTGCAAGTTCTCTTGTAGGTGTAAGAATTAAAGCTTGGATTCCTGCTCCTTTTTCACAAATCTGAATTATTCCTGCTCCAAAGGCAAGAGTTTTTCCAGAACCGGTCGCAGAGCCAGCTATGACATCTCTGCCCTGTAAAACCAAAGGAATTGTTTTTTCCTGGATCTCACTAGGCTTTTCAAATTTTTCGTCTTTAATTGCCTTGATAATTTCTTCTGAAATTCCAAGTTTTCTAAAACTTTCTACCATGTTATTTATTGGAAATAAATTTCCAGCAGTAATTTATTGAGAAAAAGGCGGATGAAACAAGAGTTTCTGTTGCTTTTCCTCTAAAACATATATTGCAATGTCTATTTACTATATATTATGACAAATATGTTGCTTTATAAGGCTTTGGGTAAAGAAGGCTTTGCACGAAATCTAACATTACTTCTCGTGCAGAACTACATCTCGTGCAAAGCCTTATCGTGTTATTCTTTCATAAAATTTATAAAAGAAATTAAAATTGTGTAATGATGAAGAAGAGTTACATTATTATAGGTGTGATTGCAATTATTTTGGTTATAAGCCTAGGAGTAATCTTAGGAAAAGCTATAACCGGAAATGCTATCATGGGAAATAAACAAGTTTTATTGAATACGAATTATGGAGCTATAACTATAGAACTCTATCCTGATATGCCAATTACTACTGGAAATTTTGAAAAATTGGTTAGTCAAGGAACATATAATGGAGTAATATTTCATAGAGTAATTGATGGATTTATGATTCAGGGCGGGGATCCTACTGGAACTGGGTATGGAGATCGTAAAATTCCAACTATTAAAGATGAATTTAATGGAATCCAAAAAAATAATCGTGGAACTATTGCAATGGCAAATGCTGGACCAAATACTGGGAGTAGCCAATTTTTTATAAATTTAGTAGACAATAATTATCTTGATGGGAAACATCCTGTTTTTGGAAAGGTTGTTTCTGGGATGGATGTTGTTGATAAGATTGCAAAAGTAGCTACAGATCAAAATGATAGGCCTCTGCAAGAAGTTAAGATAATCAGTGCAAAACTTGTTTAAAAAACGATAAGTTTATTAACGAATTCTATAGGGAAACTTTATGGCAAAAAAATTAATTAATGTTGCAGTTTTACTCGGAGATCCTAGGCTGCCTGATCCAGTTAAGAACAATGGGAAGTTTAATCCCGAGGATATTGCAGTAGTTGACAGACTGAAAGAAACTTTGAAAGAAATGCAAGGATATAATTTTACTTATTTAGATGATCATGAAAAAATGTTTAATGAGTTAGAAAGAATGCAAAATTCTGTTGAATATGCTTTTAATTTATGCGATGAAGGACTTTACAATGATCCTGCAAGAGAGGCAGATGTTCCAATAATGCTGGAAGAATTAGGAATTAAGCATACTGGAGCTGGAGCAGAATGCATGAGACTGTGCTATAATAAAAATAGGGTTAGGTCAGTTGCAAAAAGAAATGGTGTTCCTGTTGCACTAGGAAGGATAATTGAAAAAGATATTGAACCTTGGGTCTCTGGAATGGTAGAATTTCCGAGTATAGTTAAACCTGCTAAGGGAGATGGCAGTTTTGGAATAAATCAAAAAAGTATTGCTAGAAATTTATCTGAATTGATTGAAGCTAAGAATGTGCTTAGAAATGAATTAGGATATACTGGAGAAATATTAGTTGAAGAATTTTTAGATGGAGATGAAATTACTCTGGGGATAATTGGAAATAAAGATAAGTTTAAGACTTTACCTCCAATTAAGGAAGATTATTCTAGTTTGCCAGAGGGACTGCCAAGAATATGCGGTTTTGAGGCAAAATGGGATCCTAGTTCTCCTTATTGGAGCGCATTAAAGTCTATTCCTGCTGATCTAGAAAGAAAGACTAGAGAACAAATTGAACGTGGTTCAATAAAAATGTTCAAAGCATTGGGATGCCAGGATTATGCTAGATTTGATTGGAGATTAAATTCTCGGGGTGAGCCAAAACTTCTAGAAGGAAATCCTAATTGCGGCTGGTGTCATGATGGACACTTAGGAAAGATGTGCAATTTAGCTGGGATAACTTATGGGACAATGCTAGAAATGATTCTAAAGTCTGCTGAAGAAAGAATAGGAATTTATTAAATTTAAATAGTTATTTTTACTAGAATTACCATGAAAAAATTAGAACTTCTGGCTCCTGTTGGAAATTTTAAGTGTTTAAATGCTGCAATTAGAGGGGGATGTGATGCAGTTTATTTTGGACTACAAGATTTTAACATGAGAGATTCTGCGAAGAATTTTACCCTTGAGGATCTAGATGAAATGAGAAAAATGTGCGGAAAAGTTAAGATGTATCTTACTTTGAATACAATTATGTTTGATGAGGAACTTGGAAAGATTGAAAACATAATAAAAAAAGCAAGAAAAAATATTGATGCAATAATCTGCTGGGATTTGGCTGTTATTGAATTATGCAAGAAGTATAAGGTTCCTTTTTTTATTTCTACTCAAGCAAGTATTGCAAACTCGAAGGCAGCTAAGTTTTACAAGAAACTTGGAGCAAAGAGGATAGTTCTTGCAAGAGAACTAAATCTGAAACAGATAGCAAAGATTTCAAAAGTTATTGATACTGAAATATTTATTCACGGAGCAATGTGCGTAGCTGAATCTGGAAGATGCTTTACTTCACAGTTCTTACATGGGTGCTCTGCAAATCGGGGGAAATGCATCCAGCCGTGCAGAAGAAGTTATAAAATTATTGATGAAGAAGGAAATGAACTTAAATTAGAAAATAAGAATGTCATGTCTGCTAAAGATTTATGCACCTTGCCTTTTTTTGAAAACATAAAGAAAAGTGGGGCAGTATCATTTAAAATTGAAGGCAGGAATAGAGAACCGGAATATGTCTATACTGTAACTAAAGTTTACAGAAAAGCAATAGACAAAAAATTGACTGATGAAGAAAAACAAAAAGCAATGGAAGAATTAACTGAGGTATATAATAGAGAATTTTCAGAGGGATTTTTTATTAAAAGTCCAACTGCTGATGATTTTACAAAAAGTGAAGATGGAGAAGCTAAAAAAACAAAGAAATATGTGGGGAAGGTTGTGCATTATTGGAAAGAACTTGGGGTTGCTGCAATATGTGCTGTTGCAGAGATTAATATTGGAGATGAATTATTAATTGTTGGGAAGAATACTTATGAAAATGTTAAGATTACAAGCATGCAAATAAATCATAAGCCCGTTAACAAAGCTTTGAAAGGACAGGAAGTAGCTATTAAACTACCATTTTGCAGAGAGAATGATGAAGTTTACTTAAGAATTACAAAGTGATTCTTAATCTCAAAAATTCTAGATAAAATAAAGAAGGATTTTTTGGGATAAGGATTACGAAGTTAAAGTTTAAAAAAGTGAGAAGCCTAGTATAACCTAGAAAAATGGTGCTTATTTCAGTTAAGAAATTTGAGGTGAAAAAATTAGGCTGGAGAATTCTAGAAGATGTTTCTTTGGAAGTAGATTTTGGAGAAAGGCTTGCAATATATGGAAAGGGAAAAGGTGGAAAAACTTTAGTTTTACTGGTTATTGCCAATTATCTAAAGGGACAGGGAAAAATAAAAATAAATGGCAGAATTGGAACAGGTTTTATTGAAAAAGTAAAAGAACCTCTTGAAGAATTGACTGTTTATGAAAATTTAGAATTTTTTTCTAGATCTGTTAAGATAAGAGGGAGATATGAAATTGAACAAATAATGGAAAGTTTGGATTTAATGAAAATGAAAAATATAGCAGTTAAAGAATTAGGAGAATTTGCAAAGGCAAGATTATCTTTAGGGATTGCAATGATTGGAAAAACTGAGACTATTCTTCTCGATGAACCGACAAGAGAACTTACAAACAAAGAGAAAAAAGCATTTTGGGAACTCTTGAATAAAGTTCTTGGGAAAAGGGGTTTAATATTCACAACAAAAGATGAAGATGAATTAAAAGAAGCTAGAAAATCAGTATACCTTCATGGAGGCAAGATTGTCAGATAGTCTTTTTATTGCAAAAAGTGAGTTAAAGAGCATAGTCCGAGATAAATTCAAATTTCTTGCAGTAATTGCAGTTATTATGATCCCCTTAGTTTATGGAGGATTATACTTATGGGCTTTTTGGGACCCTTATAATAATCTAGATAATTTAGCAATTGCAGTTGTCAATTTAGATGCAGGAAGCTATCAGAATGGAAGCTATGAAAACTTTGGAAATAAACTAGTTGACCAAATTAAGAATGATACTACAGTAAAATGGGAATTTGAAAAAGATTATTCTACAGCTCAAAAAGGATTAAAAAACAGAGACTATTATGCTATTTTGATTATTCCTGCAAATTTCAGTGAAAAAATTGAGTCTATACAAGAACCCTATCCTGAAAAAGCTCAAATATTATTTGAAACAAGGGATGCCAATAATTTCCTTGCAACAAGAATAACTAATGAAGTAGCACAAGAAGTAACTAAAAAACTTAATGAAGAAACAAGTAGGGCTTATATTCTAGATATCCTTAGAAAAACAAGAGTTTATAGACAAAATTTAAGCCAAGCAGAAACAGGAACAGAAGAACTTTCAGAAGGCCTTGGAACTCTTGAAGGGGGAATAGAAGATTTATATGATGGCAGTGTTAAGATAAATGATGGAATCAAAGATGTTTCATCTTCGTTAGATTTACTTGTCAATGGAAGCAAACAAATAGAAAATGGGTCTATGAGCATATATCAAAAATCCCTGATGATTTCTGCACAGCTTGAACAATTATCGACTTTAGCTGTAAAACTAAAGGCAGCAGGGGTTATTAATGAAAGTGAGGCAGCAAAAATACAGTATCTTGCTGGAGCTTATTCTCAAATAGTATCAGCACAACAACAAATTTATCTTGGAAATGCAAATTTAAGAGTAAACCTAGAAAAGCTAGATGAAGGCAGTAAAGCTCTTGGAACTGGTGCAGATAAACTTGAAGAGGGATTAGAAAGCGCGGTTAAAAAAACTCCTACTGCAAGGGAGGGTGCTGAAGAACTTTATACAACTGTCAAAAAAATTAATGAGTTGGCATTAAAGAATTTAAGTGAAGGAAGGATATTTGGCGCAGCTTTAATGGAACTTGAGCCTGTTGAACTTGTAGATATTTCAACAAATAAAAGTCAGAATTATGGAACAGGACTTGCACCTTATTTTGTACAATTGTCTTTATGGGTCGGAGGATTATTATTGCTTTTGATAATTGTTCCTAGAGATAATAGGCTAGCTATTTCAAAGTTTTCAAGATTCTCAATAACCTTAGGAAAAAGCATTGTGCCTGCAGGAGTAGGAATAATTCAGGCAATTGTTCTTGATATAGTATTAATTGGAATCTTGGGGCTCAATGTTCAGAGTATTTGGATATTCTTTGGATTTACAATTCTTCTCTCTGTAACTTTTATGGCGATTTTACAATTCTTTATATTCCTTTTTGGAAAAGCAGGAGAAATTCCTTGCATCATAATTTTAATGCTGCAATTAACATCAAGCGCAGGCACCTTTCCCGTAGAGACTTCTGCTCCATTTTTTCAGACAATTAGCCCTTATCTTCCCATGACTTACGGAATGGTTGGACTTCGAGAAATTATAGTTGGAGGAGAATTTGACATGATTTTAACAGTTTCAAAAGTTTTACTTGCATTTTTGTTAATCTTCTTTTTTGCAAGGTTAATAGTAACAAGAAAGAAAGTTACTTTGATAGATATTAAACCTTTGATAGATATTTAGAGGTAATCTTTTTTTAATAATCCATAAATATTGACGTCGTGCAATGTTCCAGTTGCTTTATCTTTGTGGTATTGCTTTCTTATTCCTTCAAGAGTAAAACCCATTTTTTTGGCAAGTTTATTTGATGCAAGGTTTTCAACGAAGGTTGATAGATCAAGGCGGTTTAATTTTAATTCATGAAAAGCAAAGTCAATAATTTTTGATAGAGCTTCGGTCATTATTCCTTTATTCCAATATTTTTCATCCAGCCAGTATCCGATTATTGCCTTTTCAGCAAAGAAATCAATTTTTTCTATTCCTACTGAACCTATTAATTCTTTATTCTCTTTGAGTTCTATAACAAAGCTATAACTTTTTCTTTTTTTATCTTTAGACTTTTCTTTAGAATAAAATATCCAGGATTTTGCATCTTTTTCTGTATAGGGGTGAGGGATAATTTGGAGATTTTTAGATACATTTAGATTATTGAGTATTCTTAGTATTGATGTTTCATCTTTATCTTCTAAGTCTCTTATAATAAGATTTTTTGTTTGGAGCTGCATAAGAAATGCTTGAAATCTGAGTTTATAAGCATAGTCTTTATTTCAAAATAAAAACTTCTTCAATATTTTTTCTTTTTAGGGCCTTGGTTATTTTATAAGCCAGCTCTAAAGAAGGATTATATTTTCCCTGCTCAAGAGATATTATTGTCTGACGGGTTACATCAACTAAACTGGCAAGTTCTTCTTGGGTGAGATTTAACTTATTTCGATAGTAACTAATTTTTGTTTTCATTTAATCTTTCCTGTCAAGGTAAATATTAGATATTGCTTTTACAGCCAAGGCTATAACTAATGCTATGATTATCAAAGGATCATAAGCAATTTTTTGCTGTAATGAACTTGTTACAATCTGATAAACAAGCCCTATTGCTAAAACCATAATTATTGCCCATAAAGCATTTCTTTCTGCTATTGCTTCATGAACACGCTCTCTTTCATCTTTTTTCATCTTTGCCATTATTATTGTAACATCGACTATTAAGAAAAGTGCCCATATTGCAGTAATAATACTTCTAGCAACAACATCAAGAAAAGGGAGAGACTGAATTATGATAATGGGAATTATGATTACGGCTATGTAAACCCAGCCTTGCCAGGTTTTTGGCATTAATCCCCATCCGCCATATTTTCTTCTTGTGAACCACTCTGGTTTTCCTATCATTTTAATCTCCTATATGTAAAAAATATATTACATCTACTATATAAATGTTTCGGTAAATGTAAAAAATAGGTTACATTATCTTTTAGAAATATTTAGGATACTTTTTATTGTTGTTAAAACTTCGGGGGACGCTTCTGGAGAAAGAAGTTTTCCATGAAGATATTCAAAACCCGAACAATTTCCAGGAAGGTAATAATTTGAGGCATAATCTAAGTATGCTGAGCTTCTTTTGACAATTCCATCGCCATCTTCATTTCCAGTTTGGCAACCAGTACCGATGATAACTGAAATAGGAATATTTGGTTTTGGAGCATTTTCTAATTTATTGATAAATAAACTGGATTTATCCATATCTTCACATTCTGATTTTGCTCCAAGCAAAGAGCAGTAACTTAAAGTAGATTCATCAATTCCATGATTTGGCGTCCCAATAAGAATAATCTGAGATAGGGAACTGTCTCCAAAAACCTGGACATATCTTCTTACTACAAGGCCACCCATGCTATGGGCTATGATTATTACTTTATCTTTTCCTGATTTAAATTTGACTTCTTCAAGGATATCTTTTAGTTTTATTGAATAAGTATCGATATTGCTAGTTTTTGTCTGAAGAACAGTAATTTTTTCAGAAGTTTTGAATAAGTCAAAATAGTAACTTGCTCTTACCGATATAGGACAAGATATTTTTCCAAGAGAATTAAAGGATGCTTGCTCTTGCTGAGCTACAATTAAAGAACCGGCATTAAGATATTCTGGCTCTAATCCTTCTTGAATGAAAGTAAATGCGTCTAAGCTATGATCTGCAGAAACCTTTTCATTAAAATCATGCCCGTGAAGAAAAATTATTGGATAGTTTTCATTTGAATTTGAGAGGCATTCACTACAGGAGTTATAAAGGCAACAAGACGCTTTTTGGGGTTCTAAAGAGAAGGATTTTTGAGTATAATTAAACTCGGGAAAGGAAATATTAGCATAGATAAATTCTGTAATCACTGCATCTGGAAAGGAATAAAGAGTTACGTTACTGAGGGAGTCATTATACAAAGAAAGGTTGATATTATTTGTCCAATTAAGAATTTGTAGAAGAGAATTTTCTTTGGAAGAGAGATTTGAACTAGATAAGTTCTTAGCAAAATTAAACTCGTTAATAGCAGAGTTAGTCTCATTATAGCTCTTCAGAGACATATTAATATTTTTTAGGTTTTTAAGATTAGATTCTATAACTGAGATATTAGCGAGAATAGCAACATATAAGGAAAATTTTGAAGAGAGTGATTCGTTAAGAGAATTAATAGAAAGAATTATTTTAGAAAGGTCTTCTTCAGAGCTGGATAGAAGAGAATTAAGAGAAGAGTAATCTTCCATAGTCCAAAAGTAAGAGGCATTAATCAAATAAGAATTAACTTTTGTTAAATTATCTGAAATGTTTCTTAAACTAGAAGAGAACTGAAGGTAATCTTGAGTGAAATTAATCTGGAGTGAAAGGTTATCTAAATAATTATAGGTATAGAGCAAGTAATCTGAGTAGTTTTTTAATAATAAAATTTTTTCTGCTGATAAATCCCTTTCAATCTCTTCTTCTTTGGAGAGATTATAGTCTAGAGTGATTAAGACGTTTCTAATGCGCTTTGTTGTTTCAGTATTACAAAATGCGGTCTTTTTACTTTGGCATAAAACTTTGAAGGAGTATATTTTTTGTCCTGAACCTTTTTTTGGAGAATATAACTGATAGGATTTTTCTTGAAAGTTTCTTGAGGACATAGAAATATTTCCAGAGTCAAGAGTATAATTATCACTTAAATCATATAAAGAGTAGTTGCAAAAAATACTGCAAAAAGGATTAGCTGCAGCAGATATTTCAAAGGTTACTTTTTCAGATTGATTAGCCAACAAAAAAATATTTTCTTTATCAGAAGAAAGACTAATTATCAGATCATTTCCTACTAGGTAATTGGCTAGAAGATATATTTTGAAGATGAAGAAAATTAAGATTAAGGCTAAGGTAGATAATGCTATAATTAAAAATAAATTAAATGGCCTCTTTTTTTGTTTTTTCACCATGTTTTAGACAAATAATTATAATATAAAAGACTATTGTTCTTCAGAAAAGAAAACCACAATCTTAGTTAGAGAGTAATTTTATTTTCTGAATCCTAAAAACAACTGCTGAACAAACCATACACTGTGAGGGCACATCATTTTTCTGATTACAAAAATAGAATTCGGATAAAAGAATTCAGCAAGATATATAAAGAATATTCCAGTGATAATAAAATGATAGACACAGCTGTAAAGTTTCTGTTAGCATTAAGTATTGGGTTGATTATGGGACTTGAGCGAGAAATTGTCCAGCAAAGAGAAAAAGAAAGAAGTTTTGCAGGAGTAAGGACCTTTAGTTTATTTGCTATCTTTGGTTTTTTAATAACCTTTTTTGCATTTGATATTCTTAAGTCTACTTGGGCGTTTATAGTGGGTTTTGCTGGTTGTTTAGTCTTGATTATTGCTGCTTATATTATGCTAGCGTTAAAAAAGGGAAGAACTGGTGCTACAACTGAAATTGCTGCAATGATTACTTTTATTTTATCTGTAATAGTTTCTTTAGACAGTGCAAAAGAATGGAGACTTACTGCGATAATAATTGCAGTTATTGTCGCTTCATTTTTAGCATTAAAAGAAAACCTTCATAAGTTTGCAAAGGGGATACAAGTTAGTGAAGTTTATGCTACCATAAAGATGGCTTTGATAAGTATTGTAATCTTACCCTTGCTTCCAAATAAGAACTATACTCTACTGGATATCCCCTTATTGAATAATTTATTACTTGCTTTTCCAAAGATAACTGAAGTTTTACAACAGCTTGATGTTTTTAATCCCTTTAAAATATGGCTTATGGTTGTATTGATCTCAGGATTAAGTTTTGTTGGTTATGTTTTAATCAAAACTGTTGGAGAGAATAAAGGTCTTGGATTAACAAGTTTTTTTGGAGGTATTGTTTCTAGTACTGCATTGACTGTTGCTTTAGCAGAAAAAAGCAAGGATAAGAAAATTGCCCACCCTTTTGTATTTGGAATAGTTTTAGCAAGTTCTGTGATGTTCATTAGAGTACTTTTGATAATTTCTGCAATAAACCCTGGTTTAATAAAATTGATTATACTCCCGTTAGGTTTAATGGCTGTAACTGCATTGATTTGCGCATTTGCAATAACTCGTTTTAAGAAAGAAAAGATTAAGGAAAAAATTGAATTTAAGACTCCTTTTGCAATCTGGCCTTCAATAAGATTTGGAATATTGTTTACGCTTATACTGGTAGCTTCAAAATTACTCTATCTAATCTTAGGGGATAAGGGTGTTTACATTGCTAGTTTAATTTCTGGTCTTGCTGATGCTGATGCAATGGTCTTAACCTTGGCTAGCCTTTCAATTTCAAACTTTATTGCGATAAAGGTTGCAGTTTTGGGAATAGTCTTAGCTGTTTGTTCAAATACACTTGTAAAAGTAGGAATAGTTTATTATCTAGGATCAAAAAGAGTTGCAAAATATTTAATGTGGATTACATTTTTAATATTGGCTGTAGGATTACTTACAACTTTTATGCTAATTCATTAAATTTAATTAGATGAGGATTTCTTTAGAAATATGGAAAAACAACAAAAGGTTTGGAATAAACTGTATAAGAATAAAAGTATTGAATGGAAAAAAGAGACTAAGGAAATTCCTAAAATCCTAAAGGGGAAAAAAGTTTTGGAAATTGGTGTTGGAAATGGAAAGACTTTAGCTTCTATAATAAAGATGAAGCCCAAAGAGATTGTTGCTATTGATTTTTCACAAGAAGCGGTTGATATTTGTAAAGAAAAATTTCCAGAAGTGGAGGTCATATGCAGTGATGTAAAGAGCATGCCTTTTGAAGATGGGAAGTTTGAGTTTGTGATTATTTACTTTATTCTGGACTCTTTGTTAGATTGGGAAATTGAGGGGGCCATTAACGAAATATACCGCGTGCTAAAGAAAGGAGGAAGGGTTTTATTTCAGGATTTTGGCGAGGGAGACTTTAGGCAAGAGGGAGAAGAATTAGAAAAGAATACTATGCTGAAAAAAAATGGGTTAGTATGCCATTTTTTTTCTGAGAGAGAGGTTAAAAGATTGTTTAATCATTTTAATAAGGAAAAAGTCTGGGAGACTAAGACTTATCCTATTTCTTATAAGAAACATTTAGTAAGGCATACTGTTTATGGAGAATTTGAAAAGTAGATCTAGATTAGAGTTGAGATAAGATCGTGATGATTATTGTGAAAGTCTTCACCTAAATTATCATGATACCATCCTAAAGAATCTTGGTAGGCTCTTAAGGTTTCATCTCCAATTAAAGTTTTTGCAGTTAAGACTTTAAGTCTTCTAACAAGTGCAGATTCAACAGTGCTCTTCACACATGCCGAAGCATAAACTCCGGAAACTATCAGCTTATCTATATCCCAACCCTTTAGTCTATAGTCTAAATTAGTATAATCAAAGGCACTATCACTGGGTTTTACTATAAGAAAATCACTTTGATGAGAAGGCCTTCCTAATTCGGGAATAGTATTACCACAGTTAGCATACTCGATATACCAACAAGGCATTTTTTTTGTTTTGCCAAAATTGATTAAACTTTGAATAGCAACAACCTGATCAGCAAAGTTAGCTAAAGGTTTTAAGAAATCAATTTGCATATCTACGATGAGAATTGCAGTATTTGAATTTTCCATGTTATTTTTTCTTTTTTATACAGACTTTACAAGCTTTAAAACCATGACTTTTGAAGAATTTGTCTGAATTATTAGAAATTTTATATTTCTTTTTTATTAATTTTGAAAGTCTGCATGAATGTTTATGGAATGTTTTTGTTTCACTTGAGCCAACATACTCATATTTTGGAATATCTAATTTTTTACTTTCTTTTTGTATGTAAACAGGCCTTTCAACTTCTTGGATGATTTTTTGAATTACTGGTCTTTCTATTATTATAGGTTTTGTTTCTACTGGGACTTGAACTTCTTTGACAATTGGCTTTTCTACTGTTTTAATTGTAGTAGATCTTATTTCTTTTATTGTTCTTGTCTGTAATAAAGAGTATGAAATTATTGAGAATAATTCTATGAAAATAGAGATTACCAATGCTTTTTGGATTAACTTGAAATTAAAGACTAAGAAGATAATTGCCAATAAGGCAGTAAGTATAGCTCCAATTAAGATAGTAATAGTATAACTTTGACTGTTAGGATACTCTTTTCTTAAGCTTATTTTAGGTGCTTCCATGAAAAATCCAGGTAAAAACAATATATAAATCTTTCTATTTGTAGTTACTTTCAAATAGTAACATTCTATTTGTCCGAAGTCTTAAACTTCGAACAAGAAAGTTCTTTAGAATTTGGTTGACTGCCTTTTATGAAGTAAATTCAGAAAAAGCAGAAAGTTAAACTGAAAACAAATAAAGAAAAATATATCTTTTAGATTTGGTTAAACAAGATTACTTAGATATAGCAGCAGTCTTCAATGATTTTGCCTGAGATTCCTCGATTTTCGAGACTCTGCTTGACATCACCAAGACAGCCACAGAAAGTATCCGGAAAGACTGGGAGGGGTTGTTTGTATGGTTTTTTTGGAGGATATAATCTTAACAGCCTTTCTGTTCCAGGAAAAAGAATTCTTAGTCTTCCTCCTGCAAAATAAACCTCTGAAGATTGCTCTTTAAGAAATGATGCAAGAGAGGTATATTCTTCTGGTTCTAGAAGAATATCTCCTTTAGGGCCGTGTTCATTTGCATTCATAAGGTATCTTCCTTTTGTTCCCGTTAAATGAGTAAGATAGTCTAAAGTAAAATCTTTATGTTTTTCTTGCTCTAGAAGAATTATATTATTTTCTTTATTTTCTTGCAAAAGCTGAGTAAGGTTATTTTGGTAGGCTCTGCCTTTAGATAGTTTACCTGAAAATAATTGATATGCCTCGGATAAAAATCCAAAATAGAATGGGTGGACAAGGATTAAACTAGGTCTTTTTGATTTTAGAGTTAAATCAAACCTGAATAAATTATTTGCTACTTCTTGCATATTTACTTCCTATCAACTCTTTGAGAACACATTAAATACCAATAAAAAAAAGAAAACCTAAAATAAAAAAATAAAAAAACCCTAAAAGGGCATTACAAAATAGAGATTATTTAATAATCTCTTCTTCTGCCGAAATCTCTTCTACCGCCACCGAATCCGCCGCCTCTATTTCCGAAAGATCTTTTTGGTCTTTCTTCCATAGGTCTTGCTTCGTTTACAGTAAGAGCTCTTCCTTCAACATCTTTGCCGTTCATTTCTGCTATAGCTTTGTCAGCTGCAGCATCGTCTGAAAATGTTACAAATCCAAATCCCTTGCTTCTGCCAGAGAATTTGTCTTTGATTACAGCAACTTCAGATACTTCACCATAACTTCCGAAAAGCTCTTTAAGCTTGTCGTCTGTCATGCTGAATGGAAGTCCTCCAACGAATAACTTTTTGCTCATCTTAACACTCCTTACATTATTTATTTATAGTGTTTTACCACTATCTTATATTTTCTAGAAAAACAGGGTTCTTAATCCTTTGGGTAGGGGTATTTGCAGGGAAAAGCTATTAAATAAAGCATTTTTCAGAGGATAATGGACAAATATTCAACTGAATTTAGAAAATTATTTGAGGATAGTTTAAAAAATTTGTATGTTAATGATACAGCTATAGCTTTTTCTGGAGGACTTGATAGCAGTGTTATGGCAAAAATTATGCTAAATTTGGGATTCAAATTTAAGGGATATGTCGTAGGTGTTAAAAATAGCAAGGATATTATTCAGGCTAAAAAAGTTGCAAAGGAAATTGGACTGAAGTTAGAAATTATAGAATTAGATGAGAAAGAAATTGATGAAGCTATTGCAATTCAAAGAGATATTCTATTGAAACTTTATGAGAAAGATCGGGTTGAACAGTTAAGTGTTAATCCAATACCAATCTCATATAATTTACCATTATATTTTGTTGCTAAATATGCAAAAGAGAAGAATATCTTCCTTGCACAGGGACCTGATGAAATGCTTGGGGGATATACAAGGCATCTTAAAATGGAAGAAAAAGAAGCTATTAAAGAAATGGAGAAGAATATCCAGGAATTCATGAAATATGGAGCAAAGCAGAATATTGAAACTGGAAAGTATTTTGGAAAGAATTTTATTATGCCCTACTTAGATAAAAAAATTGTTGATTTCTGTCTGCGATTGCCTTATGAAGTTAAAATTCACAAGGGCGTCCGGAAACATTTGTTAAGGAAAATTGGAGAAGAAGTAGGATTAAAAAAAGAAACTGCATTTAAGCCTAAAAGAGCTGCACAATATGGATCTGGAATAATTTATGTTATGAAGGGGCTTGCAAAGAAAAAAGGAGTACATATCAGCAGGTACGTCAGAAATGCTCCTTGGAATCATGCATTTCTGAGCGCCAAAAAAATCCCAGCTTGTGAGGATTTTTCCGGTGTCCGAGAGGCTCCATGGAAAGCTTAATTGAGTCTATTGGTTGGATTGGTGCTGTGCTTCTTGCAACTTGCGGTTTGCCTCAGCTTATTAAAACAGTTAAAAGCAAAGATGTTTCAGGATTATCATTACTTTTTATTGTTTGGTGGCTTTTGGGAGAAATTTTTGTTTTGAGTTATGTGCTTTACAAGGCTTTTAGGTGGCCTTTAATTTTTAATTATGCTTTTAATATTCTAGTTTGTATGGTTTTGATATTTTATTTCTATAAACTCAAACCTCGACGTAAAAACTATAAGTATACTTAGGTATACCAATAATATATGTTATGTATACTCTAAAAAAGAGAATTCCTTTATTATTTTTCAGTCTAAAAGAAGACTATAATAAATTTAATTCTAGTTTTATTATATGGGATTTTGGAAAGACTTCAAAGATTTTTTGGAAGAGTACAAAGTTATGGGTCTTGCAATAGCATTTATTATGGCTGTTGCTGCAAATACCTTGATACAATCTTTAGTGAACAATATTATCATGCCACTTATTACTCCGTTTATTCCGGGAGGAGCATGGCAGACTGCACAGGCATATTTGGGTCCGATTGTATTAAGTTGGGGAGCATTTTTAGGAGCAGTAATTAATTTCTTGGTTGTAGCTCTGGTAATATTTATTCTAGTAAAAAAGATAATGAAAGTAGAAAAAAAGTAAGGTTATTTACTTCCAAAAATTCCTAGTAAAGAAATAATCAAGACAAGAAGGTACATAAAAAAGCCATATACACAGACAGGAATTTTAGCTACAGAGGTACAACTTCCAAGAGTACGTGTTTGTTTGAATATTTCAGTATAGGAAAGATAACCTGAAAAAAGCAAACCTAAAATTGAAATCCCAAAGATTATTTTGAGGGAAAGCATTGGATCCATGATTAAATAAAAAATAAGAAGTTTAAATAATCTTTTACTTAACTGAAAGAGGAAAATATAAAAACAGAGAAAAATAAAAAAGAGTATGGTAAAGATAAAATGCAAGGATTGTGGAAAAGAGGTAGAGGTAAAAAGTGTTAATCCTAGGTTCAAAAGAAAATATTGTGATAAATGTTCTGCTGAAAGAAAGAAAGCTTGGGATGATAGGTGGATGGTTACTGTTGATGATTGTGAAGATTAAGATTTTTCTGTAAATAACGTTCTATATAGCCTAAGGTAAATTCTTCTATTTCAAGATAGTTTCCCTTAATTTCTTCAGGAATTGCAAACTTTTCTCCAGCAATATCTCTAACTAAAAGTGGGAGACCTTGTTCTTGGATAAAGTATGTTATTGGATCTCCTAATATATGATAAATATCTGGAACAAATTGGAGAACATTCTGGCCTAAGCCTAAGATTTTTTTATATGCCTCACAATCTCTAGCTTTATTCGGGTTCTCTCTAACTTCTTGATTTGCACAGTGAATTTTCCATTCTCTAAAATACTTGTTAAACAAGGTTTTTTCATTAACCATAATTAAAGGCAAAGATTAAGGTTTATAAAATTAGAGTATTTGAGTTCTATTCTGAAAATTCTTGATTGGAGAATAAGTTGCCTTCGGTTCTTACGAACCTACAGATCCAGAAATATGCAATCGTTTCTGGCTTTTCAACTTTGCTTAGCAAAGATTGAACTGCGTTCTTTTCTTGTTCTACATATAGAAAGAGATTTCTAAACAAGGAAAGAACGCCCGGACCAAGTCCAGAAAATCTTGGATTTTCTGGCTCTCCAACTCTTACAAGTTGAAGAAATTGAACTGATAAAAACCGCCGGCGGGTTTTTATTAAATCCAGCAACCGATTAGAACCCTTTGGTTCTAAGAACTCCTAGGGTTCAATTCTTGGGAGGAATAAGAATCACTTGCCTTCGGTTCTTACGAACCTACAGGTCCAGAAACGTGCAATCGTTTCTGGCTTTTCAACTTTGCTTAAGCAAAGATTGAAAACGCCCGGACCAAGAATTGAACTTGGATATCCTTGCGGAAACAGGTTTAGCAAACCTGCGCCTTACCATTGGGCCATCCGGGCATGAAAAGGAGAGAAAATCAGGACTTAAAAAGGTTATTATGGTGAAATTAAACTTTAGGAAGAACTATTCTAAGAATTCCATCTTTAAAAGAAATCTTGGCTTTGTTGGGATTAACTATTGGAAGAGTTGAAGAGTATTCAAAATGCTTTGCTGTTTTTTCATCATGAAAGAAATCCTGCCTTTGAACCTTTTTTTCTATTTCATGCTTTGCTTTGATTTCTATAGAATTTTTCTTGAGAATCATTTTGATGTCTTCTTTCCTATAACCTGGAAGACTAAATTCTAAGATAACCTCTTTTTCATGATTCTCCATAATATATTATAGAGTATATAGATTATAAATTTTACTCTTTCTCTTTTTGAACTGAAAGAACATTCTTATTAGATATTGGGACTTGTATAATATTACTACAGTTGTCACATTGAATAGTTAGAACAGTTGTTGCTGAATCTAAGACTTTACAATTCTGAGCATTAATCTTAGTTATTGCTTGAATCTTGAGTTCAGATTTACATTTTGGGCATTGCATAAATTTAGGGAAACATTATAATTTATATAGATTTGGGGAATACTATTATTATGATTCGTTTTGGACCTGCTGGACTTGGAGGTGTGAAAGAGGCTATTTCTAATTTAGAATTATATCATAAATTGGGACTAAAAGCTTGTGAGATTGCATTTACTTATGGGGCGTATATTAAAGAAAGCCAGAAAAAAGAAATTGAAGAGATAAGAAAAACTGCTGAAAAATTTGATATTAAATTAAGTATTCATGCGCATTATTGGATTAATCTTAATAGTGCAGAGAAAAAGAAAATTGAAGAAAGCAAGAAAAGAATTCTCCAGTGCTGCAGAGTTGGAGAGCTATTAGGAGCTTATGCAGTAGTATTCCATGCAGGTTATTATAGTAAACATAAAGTGACTAAAGGTATACCTAAGTATACTGAAAAAAATACAGATGATAACTGGAAAGAAGAGAGTTTTCAGAATATTAAGAGGGAAATTTTAGAATTAATGGGAGAAATAAAGAAGAATAAGTGGAAAATTAAGCTGGCACCAGAAACAACTGGGAAAAATAGTGTATTTGGAGATCAGGATGAGATCTTAAGACTTTCTAGTGAAACAGGATGTTTCTTTTGTACTGATTTTTCACATTTGCTTGCAAGAAGCAATGGTAAGGCAGAATATAAGGAGATGGTTAAGAAGCTTGTTGATTTCAAGGAATTGCACTGCCATTTCTCCGGGATAGAGTATAACGAGAAGGGCGAGAGGCGACATTTGATTACTCCGATAGAAGAATTAAGAAAATTGCTGGCAGTTATTCCGAAGAATAAAGAGATAGTAATTATTAATGAGTCTCCACAGCCCGTAGAAGATAGTGAGAAGATGTTAAAGACTTGGGAGAAGTTATCTTAGTTTTTTATTTGCTATCAAAAAATTAATATTTTTTTCTTCAGCCTGAGAAAGTTTGTTAGGATTAATTTCTTTCTGTCTTAATTTTTCATTTACAATTATCTGTTTATTTTTGCGCATTTGTTTTATCTGCAAAGCTTTTAGTCTTGATTGTGCTCTCATAGGATTTACTTTGCAAAGAGAAATAATATCCATAGTTTTTTGGAGAATTTCGTCATAACTTTCCTTTTTGTATTCCCTGAGTCTTTCAATTCTAGATTTAGTATCTTCTGATAGCTTTAGGGTGGTAATTTTCATACTTTAGTATACCAAAGTATACTTTTTAAACTTTTTTGTTACTGAATAATTATAACGTATTTGTTACTACAGTAAAGTTTATAAAGTGCTTAAAACTTGAGCATTTAATTAAATT
>Ga0172381_10000909_pt1 | contig 36922 bp, 34 predicted proteins | sample Leawel6488metaG_FD_119754 | JGI IMG/M metagenome (GOLD analysis project Ga0172381, IMG submission 119754) | Leachate microbial communities from a municipal landfill in Southern Ontario, Canada - Leachate well 64-88 metaG | ecosystem: Engineered > Solid waste > Landfill > Unclassified | place... | reverse complement strand
TGAGACCAAAAATAATCTCAATGCAAAAAGGTAATCTTCATCCAGTCACCCAAATAATCCGCAAAGCAGTTCTCTTTTTTGAAGAGCTTGGTTTTGATGTCTATGAGGGAGCTGAAGTAGATACGGAGTGGTACAATTTTGATGCCTTGAATGTTCCAGCCGATCATCCTTCCCGCGATGTCCAAGACACTTTTTGGCTTACCGATGGGCGTCTTCTCCGGACTCAGACTTCAAATTCTCAAGTACGTTACGGCAAAGATAAAAAGCCCCCAATCAAAGTTGTTGTCCCGGGAGTTTGCTACCGTAATGAAGCTACCGATGCTGGTCACGAGACGACTTTTTACCAGCTCGAAGGCCTATATATTGACAAAAAAGTCAATATTGGTCAGCTTTTTTGGATTTTAGAAGCATTATATAAAAATTTATTTGGCCCTGACACCAAGTTAAGATTTCGACCGCACCACTTTCCTTTTACTGAACCAAGTATTGAGTTTGAAATGAAATTTCGAGGCAAATGGTTTGAGTTGGGTGGCGCTGGTATGGTTCATCCAGAGGTGTTAAAAAATATGGGGCTTGACCCGGAAAAATATTCTGGATTCGCTTTTGGACCAGGAATAGAACGCGCCGTAATGATAAAATATGGCATTAAAGAAATTCGCCTGTTCCGGAGTGGAGACTTAAGGTTTTTAAAGCAGTTTTAGTTTATCAAACAATAGGATTACGCCTGCCTGCCGGCAGGCAGGGATTTAATCGGATTAACGGATATTCATAAATCAATTATCCCGAACAAATTTAATCATCGGTTGGAAATACTATATGAAGATATTACGAAGTTGGTTACAAGATTATATTGAAGTTAAAGAAAGCAACGAAGAAGTTGCCGATCTTTTGACGTTTTCAGGATCTCTTGTCGACAGTACGATAAATACTTTGGATGATAAAATTATTGTAGGAAAAATTTTGGAAATTAGTTCTCATCCCAATGCTGACAGGCTGCATTTGGTGAAGGTGGACACAGGTAAAGAAGTTTTTGATGTTGTCTGCGGTGCACCCAACATTGAAATTGGTCAAATTGTTCCCCTAGCAACAATCGGCGCCATCCTCGGCGATATTGAGATAAAAGATGCGGTAATTCGAGGTGAAAAATCGATTGGCATGCTCTGTTCGGAGCAAGAGCTTGGCCTTGGCAACGATCACTCCGGAATCAAAATATTACCTGAAGACTATCAGCTTGGAGAACCACTCAATAAATATATCTCGAGTGATTGTGTTTTTGATCTTGAAATTACTCCAAATCGTGGCGATTGTCTCTCTCATGTTGGAATTGCATACGAATACGCTGCCTTGACTCGGCAAAAAATTAAATTTGAAGCAGATAAGATTGCAGAAAAAAAATGCGATTTTGAAATAGAAATTTTAAATCGCAATCATTGCCAGCGCTATTTTGGAATTTTGATCAAGAATATCAAGGTCGGTCCTTCTCCGGACTGGCTCAAAGAGCGCCTTATGAGAATTGGTCAAAGTTCAATTAACAATGTTGTTGATATTACAAACTATATAATGTTTGATTTAGGTCAACCCCTCCATGCTTTTGACGCCAAGAAATTAAATGATAAAAAGATCATTGTTCGTGATGCAAAAGAGGACGAAACAATCACCACTATTGATGGGGAAATTCGGAAGTTGGATTCAGAAATGCTTGTCATTGCCGACGTACAAGATCCGATTGCCGTTGCCGGAGTAATGGGCGGTTTTGATTCTGAAATTGATGAAAATACTACTGATATTGTTCTTGAAGCAGCTGAATTTGAGCGACGTTCAGTCAGAAAGACATCAAAAAACCTTAAATTAGCGACTGAAGCAAGTTATCGCTTTGAACGGGGTATTGATCCAGCTATGGTTGAGGTTGCGGGCAATAAAGCGGCCAAAATGATTTTGAATCTGTGCGGAGGCGAAATTGTTGGCAAAATAAAAGATATCGCTTCAGAGTACGAAAATGAATGGATAAAAGTCTCAGAACAAAAAATAAATGATCTTTTAGAAACGAATCTTTCAAAAGAAGAAGTCAACGGAATTTTAAAAAGACTCGGATTCTCATTCAAAGAGGAGATGTGTCAAGCTCCCAGTAGAAGACACGATGTTGCGATTTGGGAAGATTTGGCCGAAGAGATTGCTCGAATTTATGGTTTTTCTAATATCAAGCATAACAAGGTTCCGATTTCACAATCTCCCCAAAAAGGATCTTACTATACTAAGGAAAGAATAAAAGATATTTTAGTTGCCTCAGGTTTTTCTGAAATTTATGGTTACACTTTCTTGTCTGACAAAGATCTTGTCGCAATCAATTTGGATTCAAAAAATTTGCTCGAAATTGCCAATCCGGTTCAGCCGGAAAATAAATATATGAGAAACTCGCTTCTGCCGGGACTCCTTCGAACTGTAGCAAAAAATCCGGCTTTTGACCCAATATTAGTTTTTGAAATAGGAAATGTCTTTAACAAAGAGTCTGAGGATTTCCATTTGGCTATAGTTGCCTCGGGAAAACAATGCAAAAAGATAATTGAGAATGCCATAACTTCTCTCAAAGATGAATTCAAAATTGTCGAAGAGCTAAAAGTTATAGAATCTAGTCGTGATGAATTGGCAAGATTTAAAATCAAAAAACCTGTTACTTATACTTTTGAAATTTCAATCAAAAAACTTCTTTCCTGCGCAAAAGTAGATCAAAATAATCTAAGTTTAGTAGAGTCAGACAAAGAAATTCATTACCGGCCAATTTCAAAATATCCTTCTATCACAAGAGACTTGGCTTTTATTGTTGACAATAACATAGAAGCGAACGATTTAATTGAATTAATGTATAAAACTTCGGATTTAATAAATCGAGTAGAGCTGTTTGATGAATTTTCGTCAGATAAATTTGGCGCTGACAAAAAAAATATTGCTTTCCATATTGATTTTCAACATCAGGAACGTACTCTAACAGACAAAGAAGCAGACAAAACTGCTAAATCAATCATTGAAAAAGTAAAAGACAAATATTCCGCCGAACTCCGAACGTACTAATATTTATTCTCAAAAAAATAGTCCTGATACTTCAAGGCTATTTTTTAATTCGTTTATTAGTCATTCGATGAATTCGTTATTCGTATGGTTGGTTAACCTGGCCAGTTAGATATCATTATCGATTCCGACAATTCCGGATTTGCTTTTCGGAGCTCTTGCCAAACCGCTTCTGTTACAAATGGAATAAAGGGATGCATTAATATTAAGCTTTCTGATAAAATTTTTATCAGAATTTTTTTTGTGTTTTCACTTACATCAATCTTTTGTGGTTCGTTTTGTTCGTGGTCCATTTTTGAGTTAAGTTGCTCTTTTGCTATTTCAATATAGTCATCGCAAAACTGATGCCAAAAAAACTCGTACATTTCCTCGCCTGCCTGAGAAAATTTAAATTCGTCTAATTTTTTAGTTACAGAATTAATAACTTCAGCATGACGACGTAATATTTCTTTGTCAGATTTAGTCAGTATTTTTTTATCAATAGCAATATTCTCAATTTTTTCATCACCAATATTGCCTGTCTGCAGATCACCATTCGTCACACGAAGTATGACAAATCTTGAAGCGTTCCAAATTTTATTAGAAAAGTTGCGATATCCTTTTATTTTTGGTTCTCCTATTGCCATATCTTGACCCGGAGTCGAACCGACAACCAAAGCCATGCGCAAAGCGTCTGTGCCATATTTTGGAATAAGATCAAGAGGATCAAGTGCATTACCTAAAGATTTGCTCATCTTGCGATTCTGTTCATCCCGCACCATTCCGTGAAGATAAACTGTTTTAAAAGGGATTTGACCAGTTAACTCAAGCCCCATCATTATCATTCTATTAACCCAAAAAGGCAAAATATCATAAGCGGTTTCCATAACTGAGGTGGGATAAAAATAATCAAAATCAGGCGTTTTTGAAGGCTTGCCCAGCGAAGCCGTGGCGGAGTTGGGCCAACCAAGAGTGGAAAAAGGCCAAAGAGCCGAAGAAAACCAGGTATCAAGAACATCTTCGTCTTGAACCCAATTTTCAATATCTTTGGGTGGCTCTACTCCGACATAAATATCTTCGATGTCAATTTTTGATTTTTGGTCATTATTATTTTTATTTGAAAATTGTAATTTGGATTTTGAAATTTCCCGTCTGTACCAGACGGGTATTTGGTGTCCCCACCATAACTGCCTTGAGACACACCAGTCGGGAATGTTTTCCATCCAGTGAAAATATGATTTTTCAAATCTCTTTGGGATTATTTTTATTTCACCGGACTTTACTGCCTTAACAGCTTTTTCCGCCAATGGTCTCATTTTAACAAACCATTGTAGCGATGGTTGAGGTTCGATTGCAGACTTACAGCGATAACAAATTGATAAATTATTAGTATAATCTTCCTCTTTTTCAAGCAAATCATTAGATTTTAGGTATTCAACTAATTTTAATCCTGCTTCTTTGGATTTTAGTCCTTTATACTTTTCGCCTGCTTCGTCAGTCATTCTTCCGTACTCATTGATAACTTGAATCACCTGTAATTTGTTTGCTTCAGCCATTTTCCAGTCAACAGCCGAGTGCGCAGGAGTCACGCCAACCGCTCCTGTACCAAATTCTTTATCCACGGCGCGATCACCAAAAATTTTAATCTTACGCTTTACACCGTCTAGATTAATATCAAATTCTTTACCAACTAATTCTTTATATCGCTTGTCTTCTGGGTTTACGGCTACTCCGGTGTCACCAAATTTGGTCTCCGGTCTGGTTGTGGCGATAGTGATTGGAAAAGTTTTATCATATTTAAAATAATACAATTTTGCCGACTGCTCTTCGTGTTCAACCTCATCATCAGCGATAGCAGTATGGCAGTGAGGACACCAGTTCACAATGTATTTATCACGATAGACTAGCCCTTTGTTATAAAGTTCTACAAAAGCTTTACGAACTGCAACAGACAAACCATCGTCAAGAGTGAATCTTTCTCTGCTCCAGTCACAAGAAGCGCCCATTTTCCTGGTCTGTTTTAGAATTATCCCGCCGTATTCTTCTTTCCACTCCCAAACTTTTTTGACAAACTCTTCCCGGCCAATTTCATTTTTATTTATTCCTTTTTTACGAAGAGCTTTGTCAACTACTGTTTGTGTTGCAATGCCGGCATGATCCATTCCTGGCAGCCAAAGAGTGGGTTCGCCTTTGAGACGGTGAAAACGGGTCATAATATCTTCTAATGTCAAAACCAACGAGTGACCAATATGAAGTTTGCCTGTCACATTTGGAGGAGGCATCATAATTACAAAAGGATCGCCGTCTTTCTTTCTTTCGTACGATAACGTCCGTCCAAATTCCGGCTTAAAATAACCAGATTCTTCCCAATTTTTGTAAATCTGGTCTTCAAACTCTTCGTGATTGTAAGCCTTGGATATTTCTTTGTTCATCCAAAAAATCTATTAATTAATCCTGAGTAAAATCGAAGGATCATATATATTTTATAGCACAACTGCACTCGCTTTTCCATCAGAGTTATTTGAATCCAATTTCCCCATATATTTTACCTTTGCCAATTTCCCGAATTACTTTTTCATGAAACGGAATAAGGTTTTTAGGTAAGTTATCAAGTTTAAACCAGGTTAAGTCATCGCATTTGTCAGGCTCGCGATTTTCCGGTTTGTTTTTCCATTTTTTCACTCTGAAAAACAAATCGATATACTCGAATCTTCCGTCATTCGCCGTTCTAAAACGATGAAGTGTATAATTAAGTTCAATATTTTTGTGCTCAATTTCGATACCAACTTCTTCTTTTGCTTCACGGATCAGAGCATCGGTGGCCGTTTCACCGCCATCAATGTGACCACAAGGCAAATTGTAATATCCATCATAAAAATCTGTGTTACATCTTTTTGCCAATAGAACTTTACTATCTTTTATTAGCAGAATAAAGACTGCTGCTCTTAGCATAAATCTTGACATAAGTACCTTAAATCTATTGTTCTACAATTTCATAACCGTCTGATACGTCTTTTACTTGGTAACCTTCTTTGTATATTTGGTCACGTATTTTGTCCGATTCTGCCCATTTGCCCTCCTTGCGAGCTAGCAATCTCTTTTCGGCTAATTCAATAACTTCAGCCGGAATTTCGGCTTTATCTTCCTTGAGGAGATCGAGCCCAAGGACTTGATCATACTTTTTCATAAGTTCTATCTTTTCAGCGTTGCTCAATTCTTCCGTATCCAGAGTTTTCCACATTATTGACAGTACTACCGATGTATTTAAATCATCATTTATCGCTTCTTGAAATTGCTTTAAATATTCCTGTGCCTTACTGTTATCTGTTATCTGTTTACTGTTATCTGGCTTCTGAATCTCCGTCACTTTGCCTTTTGCCCTTTTCAACGAATTTCTAGCCCCCTCCAAAGCTTCCCAAGAAAACTGCAATCTGCTTCTATAATGACCAGTCAACAGGTAATAACGATAATCAAGTGCATCGTAACCCTTGTCGGTAATAGTTTTAAGCCTCAAAAAATCTCCCTTTGATTTGGCCATTTTCTGGCCTTCTTTTTCAATCAGAAAATCATTATGAAGCCAAAAATTAACCCATTTATGACCAAAAGCAGCCTCAGACTGAGCAATTTCATTGGTGTGATGAACGGGTATATGATCAATCCCTCCAGTATGGATGTCAAAATGTTCTCCTAAATATTTTGTGGCCATAGCGGAACATTCTATATGCCAGCCGGGGAAACCTTTGCCCCAAGGCGAATCCCAAAGCATTTCGTGGCTTGCATACTTATAATTTGTAAACCAAAGAACAAAATCAAAAGGATTTTTCTTGTTTGTATCAGCCTCAATACGAGACTGTTTTGCGTCGGGATCCAAGTTTAGTTGAGCCATTTTGCCATAGTCTGCAAATTTTGTCGTATCAAAATAAACATTGCCACCGGCAATATAAGTGAAGCCTTTGGCTTCTAGCTTTTTTATAATCTCAACCATTTCAGCAATATGATCCGTCGCTTTAGGATAGACAGCTGCCGGTTCAATATTAAGTTTTTTTAAATCATTATAAAAGGCTTCTTCGTAAAATTTGGCAATATCCCAAACACTTTTGCCTTCTCTCTCGGCTCCTTTTTCCAGTTTGTCCTCTCCTTCGTCCTCATCCGAAGAGAGATGACCAACATCGGTAATATTTATGACTTGCTTCACCTCATAACCATTAAACTCAAGCGTGCGGCGTAAAATGTCAGAAAAAACATAGGCTCGGAGATTTCCAATGTGAGCATAGTTATAAACGGTCGGTCCACAAGAATAAATACCAACTTCGCCTTCCTTTATCGGAGTAAATTTTTCTTTTTTGTGATTTAGTGTGTTGTAAAAATGTAAATCCATGGGTTTTTATTGTTAAATTGTTGAATAGTTAAATTGTTTTTTTTCGTGGTTCGTTTGGTTCGTGGTCCATTTCTGGTTTGGTGCCTATAGTATGGCTGAAAAGCTGAAAAAATTCAATGATACACATAAAAGCAGCCCCTCCGCCTGCTGGCGGATTATCGGGGCTGCACGGTTTTTAGTGTTTCTTGCCATTTTTGGCAATTATTAGTGTTCCTATGACAAGAACTGTTCCTGAAATAATCCAGGTTGTCGGAATCGACGTCTTCAATGCAACAAATCCACTAAACAAAAGTCCAAAGATTCCGCCAAAGTGACGAAAGATTGATCCGCAAGAGATTATCGTCGCACGTTCTTTTGAAGGAATATTATCGTTCAGATAGACATCATGCAAGGGTTTGAATACTCCTCTAGCAATTTCATGGAGTAGGAAAATCGTAAGTGAAATCGGTAAAAGTCTGAACGCTCCAGCCAGTGCCACGCCGATACCAATACTAATTTGAGACGCAACTAATGCTCGTTTTTCGTCGCCATCAACCCGTTTAAGAACTGCAAGAGACATCATTCCTCCCAACGCAGACAGCAAAGCAATGCCGGCCCAGATCCAGCCTAACATAGTATGCTTTCCAGTTATTCCCAGGTAGAGCGGCTGCCACTGCATATTTGGAGCTTGGATCGCAAAATACTGCAACGTTCCAAGTAAAAGGATAAATCTAACAGTTTTGTCCTTAATGGCAAAACTGATACTCGCTTTAACAGTTTGCTTCATCTCGGTAAATTTTTCTTTGATCTTATAATCACCTCGAACAAAATACTCCTCTTTCATAAGAAGAAGCGTCAAGATACTCGAGACAATCATAACGGATCCACCACAGTACCAGGGTAAAACCGGATTGATATCTGCCAACACCGATCCAATTATTGCCGCACAAATGCTGGCTACCGTACTTATGGCTGTTTCTCGTGCGAATATATTATTGAGTGGTTTTTTATAACCCTCATGCTTGAGCGAGTCTACTAACCAAGCCTGATAGGCTCCGCTTTCACAGGTTGCCCCTACGGCCGCTGTTATTTCCGCAGCAATAAATCCTAAAAGTGATCCTGAACTGCCATAAATAAAGAATCCGGCGGCAAGTAATAAGCTTGAAAATAGATACGAAATCTTTCTTCCATAAACATCGGCAATTGCTCCGGTCGGAATTTCAGCAACAAGGATTGTCACAAAGTAAGCCATATTAACCATATTCACATCCAAAAGATTTAAACCCCTTGAAAGTAAAAAGGTCACATATGTGGCAAAGACAAATGAGGTGCCAAATTTCGACACAGCTGATAAGAAATAGTATACAGAAATCGTCCTACTTGTTTTCCCCATCTCAATTTCCTTTCGGTTTTTAAGGTGCTCCACACCATCTTTGGCTTTGTTAATTTTTTCCTGACTCTAGCCTTGAGCCAAGATACAATCAAAAAACGCCCGGATTTTTACCAAGGCGTTTTATTTTAGAATATTTTGAAGTTAGTTTAGAACTCTAATTTACATTTCGAAAAATTGCCTTGGTAAAATTGTACGACAGAATCACCCATGTACAATGGGGTCGCAATCGCGAGTTCAATTTTTCTCCAAAAACAATTCATCTTTTTCCTTATGCGCCTTTAAAGTTAGGCCTGTTTGTAATATAACATAAAATATTATCTTGTCAACATGTTCACAATTATCTTCTGTACAATCTGTATTATCTGTGATCTGTTCTTGAATACCGCAATCTAATGTCTGTCTACTGATATCTGCTATCTATCCTCCCCAATTGCTCATCATCATACCAAAGTCAGTTATTCCAACAGAGTCGTCCTCATTGAAGTCTGCTATGTTGTTTGTTTCTTGCTTGGACCAACTAGACATAAGAGAAGAAAAGTCAACTATCCCGACAAAGCCATCATTGTCAGCATCAGCAGTTTTGCGGCGCGTGATAGATGCCGAACCGGCCGTTGATGAAATGGCATCCTGGTCTTTACCCAGAACATTAATGCTACTCTGGCCAACCGGCAACTCTAGCTCCAAGCTCCAGGTAGTTTGACCCTCTGCAACGTCATTTGTGAGTCCGTTTATTACAATCTTTGTTACTTCGGAAGATTTGGTGCCAGAGAGGACAGGTTTACTTTTATAAGTGAATTGCCTGGGAGCGTTTATTGATATTGCAGGAACCGCAGGTCCAATTCGGCTCGTATCAATCGGATTAAAACCCAAAGACAAAGCAGGTGAATTTGATAACAAAGAAAAATCCATGCTGCCATCTATTCCCACGTTTGCATCATTGAATAACGGATTAGCCACAATAGAGTGAACATCGAAGCCCAAATTTTGCCAACCAGCCCAAGTACTTACCGACGATGTTCCAGTTAAACTACGACTGACGGTAATTGTCCGTGCTCCCGGCCAATAAATATTACGATCAATTTCCTGGTTTGTGCCTAAATTATAAGTATTATAAGCTCTTGGATTAGGGCCGGAAGGATAATAAAATATATTGTTCTTAACCTTATTATTGACCATAATCTCACCCTGTTTGGTCTCGGCTGGCGCGACAACATTTGCTAGCTCCGGATAACGTGCGAAATATTTATCACGGTCATAACCGTTGGCCGTCATATTCTGCAGTTCATCCCACATGGTAATAATCCATGGATTTGTGCTCGGATCAACCATCGTGTCTTCATTAAAGCTCATTTGCCCGTAGACAGCTGGTGTTTCTAAGCCACCTTCAATACAAATGTTATTAGCATAACTATTATCGCGACCGAGATGATTTTGGAAACAACCCCATTCCGCATTCACCACAATATTATTATAAACAAAATCGCCACTGCTATAATCGTCCAAATAAATACCGGAAGTAGAATTACCTAGTTTGTAAGTCCCGTCTCCGGTTCCCCAAGGAGTTTTACCGTAGCCGCCTGTATCCTTAATATAATTATTTCGGATAATATTGCCTCGCTGAATCCAAGACCTGGCCCCTAAATATATCCCCCCGGAATCTTTAGTTAAAAGATTTACTTTATAAATTTTATTATACTCAATAATATTATCATTGCCAGATATGCCGATGGCCAACCGAGGTAAATTATAAATTTCATTATGACCAATAACCGTGCCGACAGAATAATACGTCGTTATCGCATTAGTCGAATTGATTACTTGAGCCACATCATGTATGGTATTGTTTTGTATTTTGATATTATCAGAAGTTAAATTCTGAACATACTGCGTACCATTACTATTGTGATAAATTTGAATACCACAGCTACCCAAGTTATAAAGTAAGTTCCAGTTGATATTGAAATCGTGACTCGAAGCAAAAAGAGCGACGCCTTGGCCACGAGACGACCTAAAAGTATTCTTAAGAATAGAAATATTGCTAGCTCCGTTGGAAATTATCAGATTATTGCCAAACTCTTCAAAAGTCAATCCGGTAAAATTGGTATAAATGACAGAATTTAAATTTATTGCATCCACAACAACGGGTACCGAAATCCTGTCGCTGCCGGTTAGAGCCTGCGGTGGCATATAATAAAGCAAATTATTGGTGCGATCCTGGTACCACTCTCTGCCGGCATCCAATGCAGCATAATAGTTTTGTAAAAGATAACGATTTTTGGCGCAAATATCATAACTTGCATTACTCGCTAAAACTAATTGGTGATTATCTGTATCAACACTGGCGAGATTAATAATGTTATTCCAGTATTCTGTGTTAGCAAATAATTCCATTTGAGCCGGATTAGCTGGCGATAAAATTAAGGATTGATTGATTGCATTCAAGTTCGGATCAGAAATATCTGCCTGATTGTAAATCAACGTCGTTTTACGCACGCGGTTGTCTATTGGAACTGTAGCACAATCATTTTCCAAAGAAGCAAAATTCCATGTTCCAGCATAGGGATCGGTTTGAGAAAAATCCGGTGTGACATAATTAGGTGTCCGAGCCAAGACCTGACGCTCATCGTTTAGATAAACATCTTTAATAACTAAGTCACCCAGGCCCTGTGCCGCAAGGTCAGCTTGCAAAATGTTGGGATTATCTGGCGAGGGCGCAAAGCCGGTAATAGTTTGACTGCCACGAATAATCGGTTTCTCATCTTGATAAGCTTTGTAATTTATCGGTGCATTTGCAGTGCCGCTGTCGCTTGCAGAAAGAGTAAAAGTTGTAATTCTATTAAATTCTCCTCCGCGAAGATAGATGGTCGCGCCAGCGAAGCTATTACCCATGCTTGTTTTTGTAGCCCTGACTGTATCACGAGCCTTCTCCAGTGTTGCAAAAGGCGCATCAATCGTACCGGCATTATTGTCATCGCCAGAGGGGGAAAGATAGTAATAAACAATGCTTTGATTAATGTCAGCCTTAAAATACTTTGTTCTAAAAAAAACAAAAATGGATAAAGACAACATTAAAACCAGCATAGATAGAGCTATGATAATCTTGATTTTAGGTTTCCTTATTTTCATAGCAAAACTTAGATTGTAGACTTACTTAAAATCCTTAGATGTGATAATTTCGATTTGGGTCATGCCTAAGGTGTCACCCCAAATAATTATTGTGATTGTTCCTGTTTGACCATAGCAAACAAGTTCCTTAGCTTTATTATCGAGTGCATCATCTTTGGTAATGTCTTTTTTAGTGACCCTATAGCTCTTATAACGATTAAGAAGATCTTGATAATAAATATTAAAAGCGCCATCGAGAGAATCGGTGGTCGTTAAAAGAGCAACCTGTCTAGCGTCATAAGTTGTCACATCGCCATTTGCTTTGGCACCGTTATAAATAATTGTGCCAAGTTTTTTTTCATCATCGCTTGCCAACGCTTGTACATTTATATTGCGTACTTCCGGAATTTCATTGTCGGAAGTAGACCTATGGGAAACAAAAGCCCAAATGCCAACACTAATACCGGCAAGAACAACTACACCCAAAATTATTAATAGAACTTTTCTTAATTTCATATAACCCTCCCAAACTTATTGATTAAAGACAGAATTAAAGAACTTAAGTCTTTCGTTAAATTATATCATATTGAGAATATTTAGTAATTTTTTTTATTATAATTTTAAAAATCAGCGCACCAGCAGAAAGAGCCGATACGCCGATTGACAACGGCTGGAATTTATCCAGCCATAGATTGTTTGTTTCTAGCGCTGAGTAGAAGATGCTCTTCCACCAAAGCACCGGTTTGTACATTTGCTAGCATTTTGTACAACTTTAAAATTTTACCAAACCAATAAGATCGCGTCAACCCACCTTATCAACAACTTATGCCAATACAAATTGCATTTAGTTGTATTAAATAGTACAGTAAATACAGATCGTAAAAAATTAATTTTTTACCAAAATGAACATGATAGACAAGGTTCAATTCGACAAAGAACACCATTCGAGAAATTTGGGTCTATTATCAGAAGAAGATCAACAAAAAATTAGTGATTCTACTCTTTTAATTGCCGGATGCGGGGTCGGTTCTCAGATTGCTCTTTCGGCCGCCCGTATCGGATTCGAAAAATTTGTCCTTGTCGATGGTGATACTATTGAACTCTCTAACAATAATCGCCAGGGATATAGCTGGCGAGATGTCGGAAAAAAGAAAGTTGATACTTTGGCTAGAAAAATAAGAACTATAAATCCTCATGCAAAGATTAGAAAATTTCCGATTTTTGTTGATGTGGAAAACGCTGATCGATTAGTCAAAAAATGCGACATTGTTATTGACTCCATAGATCCAAGCTCTGCCATTGCCGTTCTAGCTCTTCATCGCTCAGCGATAAAACGAAAAAAATCCATTATTCAACCAACTGATGTAGGTTGGGGAGCAATGGTACAAATATTTACCCCTGATTCGATCTCATATGAAAAAATGATTGGGCTTAACCCAAAAACACCAATTAACAAGGTGAATAGCGATGAAGCCTTTGAAAAATTTATTGAATTTTTTGTTAAAATTATGCCTCCCTATGTTCAGAAATTGGCTATGGATGTAGCCGAAGGCAAAACAGATCATTATCCTCAACCTGTATCCGCTTCTTATATTCTCTCCGCTCTAACTGTTGTTGCTGCTAAAAGGGTTGCAATAGGTCTTCCTATAAAGATTGCTCCAGACTATGTCCTATTTGATCCCAACTTAATGCTTACACCTGATGAAAAAAAATAATCTTGTTCTCATATTAGTCGCCTTAGCGACAGCCGATCTTTTGGGGGCAATTGATAGCACCGCATTAAATGTGGCATTGCCGAAAATTACATCTACGTTAAATATTCCAATTTCCACTGCACAATGGATACCAAACTCCCTTACTTTAGCGTTGATAATTTTTTTAATTTTTATGGGGAAGTTCGGCGACAAAGTTGGACCAAAAAAGCTCTATTTGGCTGGCTTAGGACTCTTTGGCCTGTCCTCACTGGCACTTGGCTTCGTTAGCGATATTGAATTAATGATTGTTTTGCGAGTCGTACAGGGCATCTCAATCGCAATATTATATACTATGCCAATGGCCATTATTGCTCACCTATGGGAAGAACGTGAAAAAGCCTTTGCTGTGACGGCTGGAACATTTGCTGCGGGAATGCTTGTCGGTCCAATAATTGGCGGCATTCTTTCAAATATGAATATTGGCCAATTTTATGGCTGGCACCTGTTATTCTTATTAAATGTTCCTTTGGTCATTGCCGGATTGATTATCTCCGCCAAATATATTCCCGATCTCCCTGCAAATAAAGAAGTTAAACTTGATTATGTAAGCATTGTACTCCTTGGTATCGGATTGACAATTATTGCCCTTTCTTTATCGCAAATTAATAAATTATTCATCTTTGTTGGTCTATTATTTTTGATAGTACTTTATTTTTATCAGAAGCGTTCAAAAAACTCTCTGCTAGATTTTCACCTTTTCAAAAATCAAACCTTCACCGCTTCAAATATTATTAGTTTTGTTGTCATGGTCTCTGTTATCGGTATGTCATTTGTGCTAACCTTTTACTTTCAAAATACTTTAGGATGGAGCCCTATTCAAGCCGGCATAGCCCTTCTTCCTGTTCCAATTTTCACAGGTATTTTTTCGGCAGTAGGTGGGGGGCTAAAAAATTGGAAAATTGGCGGATTTTTGAGCAGCGTCCTAGTTTTCCTTGGCATGCTAATATTGACTCAGGTTAATACAAATTTATCGTATTATTTTGGAGTTCTCCCTGCACTTATTCTGATTGCCGCAGGTAGCGGTTTTTTAATGACAACTATCTTTGCCGCCATTCTTGGCTCAGCCCCAACAAACAAGTCAGGCAGTGTGTCTGGCATTCTCAATACTATTCAACAATTCGGCTCTCTCGTCGGCATTGCTCTTATTTCCACAATTGCTCTCGAATATAGACATGCCTTTATTATATTGTCATCCTTCGCTATAATAGGTGTAATAGCAGCTTTTTTTGTTAAAAAAAACCAAAATTAATAATCAATTAAATAGGAAACCATTATGGATTCAAAAAAACAAAAACCACTCGGACCGAATATGATGGAGATAATGGCCGATTATAACAAAGCAATAAATTTTTTTCACCAAACACCTGCCGAAGTATGGGAAACACTAGGTGAAAAGAATGCATTATCTTTATTTGATGAAATTAATTCTAAAATTCCGGGTTATAAAAAATTCTTACATGATCATGATTTCGATTCTGCCTCTGTAAAGTCAATTGATGACTTTAAAAATATTCCTGTTGTAGACAAATATAATTACATCCAAAAGTATGGATTTAATGACGTCAATACGGCTCAAGCGGGAGATCATCTTTACTGTTTCCTTCTAAGTTCCGGAACGATAGATGATCCGACAATATGGTCAAGAAATTTTCAATATGAAGAAACTATTTTACCTATGGTTTGTGACAATTATTTTCGATTATATTGGAATCTTGATAAAAAATCTTCTTTAATCATCAATGCAATTGCATTAGGTCCATGGAACGCAGGGTTTACTATGCACGCTGCTCTAAGACCCCTCACTCAAAAATATAATCTGACACTTGCTACTAATGGAGCAGAGCTTGAAAGTATAATTTACACTATTAAAAAACTTTCACCATATTATGATCAAACTATTATATTTTCTTACACCACTTTTCATAGGACTATATTGGAAAGACTAGAACAAGAAAACATAGATATCAGAAAGTTAAACCTAAAGTTGTTTACAGGGGGAGAAGGTTGTACCGTAGAATGGGTTAAATATATTAATGAAATGATTTCGGGAAACCCAGAAAATCTAACTGCTATTGTTGATGGTTACGGAACGTCAGAAGGTAGTTTGCTTGGTATGGGCTCTGCACTAACCAGCTTAGTCAGAAATCTTGCGTCAAAGAACAAAGAATTATGCAAAGAGCTGTTTGGTAGAACTGATTCGATTCCCAATTTATTTCAATACGCACCAGCGAGTTTTTTCATCGAAGAAGTTAAAGGAGAAGTAATATTTACAAGTAAAAGCACTGCCCCACTGGTACGCTACAATCTTCATGACAGAGGCGGAATTATCAAGTTTAGAGACATGGAAAAGATTTTGTCTGATCACGGATATGATTATAAAAAGCTGATAAAAGCTCAAGGGTTGCCAGAAGAGATAGTTTGGCAACAGCCATTTGTATATTGTTTTGGGAGGAGAGATGACACAGTCAGTGTTTGCGGTGCAAAAATATTTCCTGAACAAATTGCACCAGCATTGTTCAATGAAGAAATAAAAGATATCCACAGTTTTAAACTCGCAACTGGTTTCGATGAAAAACAACATCAATATTTCTATGTTTTACTTGAACTTAGACAAGGTCTTACTTATGACACTGCTGAAATGAAAAAAAAGATAAAATTTTACCATGATATTATACTGAAGAGATTAAAAAATGCCAGTATTGACTATGCCAGTGCATATTTAATTGACAAAAAAATCGCTGATCCAAATATCCAAATATTTGAAAATGGAAAAGGTCCGTTTGAAGAGGATCTTGCTAGAACAAAACCTAAGTTGTTGTTTGTAAAGTAGTTTCTAGGAGCAAAAATTGGAATATGTCCATATTACTTTGGTGGGAATAATTTTTATCATGAGCATGTTGTTTGGGACAAGTGTCTATTTTGCTGACAAAACCAAGAAAGCAAATAAGGCTTTTGCTTTATTTGCCTCAACTGTTTCACTATGGGTGCTTTTAGATTTTTCTCTCTATCAAAATACACTGGCTTCTTACCAAACCATATTAAACCGCGTTAATCTAGCAAACGTGTGTTTGCTTATTTTTTCTTTAGCATATTTCGTCACTATCTTTCCTAAAGTTATATGGAAGTTTAACAAAGTAACGACTTCTTTCATCGTATTTGCAACTTTGCTAATCACGTATCTGACTGTTTTTACAAATAAAATCATCGACCACGCGTTTATGGAACAATATGGTTCAAATTTTACAAATGGCCCATTATTTTACGTATTTGCTATTTATGGAACGATACTAGCCTTCTATTCAATCGTTCTGCTCATTGTTAAATTTATTAGATTCAAAGGCACTGAAAAAGACCAGATTAAATATGTACTATACGGCATGTCTTCATTTTTATTATTTAACATGCTATTCAATTTGTTTATCCCTATGATTACGGGCAGTTTTCAGTTCGCACGTTTTGGCACATATTCAACAATCATATTTGTTGGGTACTTGGCTTATGCCATTTTGAGGGCACATCTGTTTAACATGAAGGTAATCTTAACAGAGATTGCCATTGTTATTATTAACGTGATTCTTGCAACTCAGATATTCTCTTCTGCAACAATTATCGAAGGACTGCTCAGGACAATATTTCTTCTAATAGTTCTTTATGGCAGTATAATACTCCTTAGATCGGTTAAACATGAGATAAAGCAAAAAGAAGAACTTCAGAAACTCGCAGGAAAACTTGATGTGGCGAATCAACACCTCGAGGAATTGGGTGAGGCCAAAGACAATTTTCTCTCTATGGCGGCGCACGAATTAAACACCCCGATTGCTGCAATAGAGGGCTATCTTTCTATGATTATTGATGAAAAGATGGCTGGAAATATAAATGAAAAGGCAATGGGGTACTTAAAAAATATTTATGGCTCATCCAGGCGTTTGGCAGGGTTAGTCAAAAACCTTTTGAATGTCTCTCGCATAGAGTCGAACAGAATCCACCTTATCTATAGCCAGGTGCAGATTGAGGCCGTTATTTCACAGTCAATTGCCGAAGTCAAAATTAAGGCTGATGAAGTTGGCCATAAGCTAGTTTTCGAAAAATCAAAGAAAGAGATGCCAAAAACTTGGATTGATGCCGAACGCATCACCGAGGTGATCATAAATATCATTGGAAATGCTATCAAGTACACAGAGCCGCCAGGCAAAATTGTTGTTTCAACTCACACCGACGGTGACAAAATTGTGGTTGCAATTGAGGACAATGGCCGAGGCATCCCCAAAGACAGAGAAGAACATATTTTTGAGAAATTTTCTCAAGTTAATGTGCTCACAGACCAGATCAAAGGAACTGGGCTTGGTATGTTTATTACAAAGAATTTAATAGCTCTCCATAAAGGAAAAGTCTGGTTTAAAAGTTCGACTGATAAAAAAGATCACGGTACAACTTTTTATTTTTCTCTGCCTATACTAAAGGAGAAGCCTTTTGATCCTCATGAAGGCGAAGGAGCACTATTCCAAACCGGACAGAAAGCACCTGTCCAAAAAGGGACCACGAACGAAACAAACCACGAAAACGAGACAGGAACTGGAAAAGTATCTGATACAGCAAAGCCTGAAGTAGGCACAAAGCCAGCTGAAATTGCAAAACCTGAAGATGATACTAAACAAACAACCGATCAAGTCACCATTCCAGCCGAAGTTAAGGAGGAAAAAGACAAGAAAGAGACTAAAGAAGATAAATAATTCTAGTAAATTTATAGAATGATACCTAAAATTTATAAAAAATCTTTTTTAAATATTATTTGGGTCCAAACAATTGTTTCTTAACTTCTGTTTCTGCTGAATCGTCAAGAAGTGCAACGCCCTCTTCTTTAAGTTTATTTGCGAGATTTATATTGTCTTTTGACTGATTAAAAATTTCAAAAATTAATTCGGCATCGTCATCGCCGGCAATTCGGTTGATGTTAATCTTGCCGCATCTTTTGCATCTGTGCACTAGCATTATTTCGCCTTGCTTCTCCGTGCCATACTTATCCAAACCTTCCTGCTTGAATGTCACGGCAATCGGCTCCATTTTGCCTCCACAATTTGCCCTACGGTCGCCGGAAATCTTATCGTCCACATGAAGAGAATAAAGGCATTTAGGACAATGGTTCCTATTCTTTGTGCCAATATTAAAATCCAGCGGAACATTCATTCCGCAATGGGAGCAGATAAATTCGGTTTCTTGTGACATATTCATCAAGTTGTAAGTTAATAAGTTGTAAGTTGTCAGTATTCATCGAATAGTTACAACTGATTTACTGATTTACTGATTTACTGATTTACTGATTTACTGACATTGCTTATATCTTGTCCATTTTGACATCATGCTTTTTAAATGACCGTCCTACAATTATGAAAACAATTCCCAAAACAACCAAACCGACTGCAATGCTGGTATAATAGACTTTCTGGTAATCCATAATTGTTGTGATTAATTTTTGAACACCAAGCAGGAACTTTTCATCTTTAAAATTTGATGCCTTAGCTAAACCCTCAACCACCCTCTCTGTAATCCCAAAGTAATAAATGATTAACTCTCCAGTAAAGCCAATTGCAGAAACTATAAAAGCAGCACCAAGCCAAATAAGCTTTTGTGGCCAGCTGCCCGAAAGCAAGAGTAGAAGCAATAGAACGATCACGGCGGCCCCAGTACCGATTAAATAATCATTCAAATGGATTAAAACTCTAACGAATGAATTTGATGAGAGGTCAACTTCTCGGTCAGTCAAAAAGTTATTCGCTTGAATTGTATTTGTCAGCTCTTTGCTATTGCCAATCTCACTTAATACTTTTTCTTTCAACCAAGCGAAATGGAGAGTGATTTTTTTATCTTTAGTTTTTCCATTCACTATATTGAAAAACTGATCGACGAAGTCTTCAATGAATTTTTTTAAATCGTTCTCAGTAATGACATTATTAACGACTTCGATTAGCTCATTTTGATCGATGGGTACCTTTGCATACTTCACGATATTGTCGCGAATACCTGCTGTCGCCACCGGATAGATGTTGCTTTGATTTAGAAAATTCTTGGCAGTGTCAGGCGAGGAAAATAGCATTTTTACATTTACAAAAGTCACAAATAGAAAAATCGATAGCGATGCGAGCAAAAGTAAGATAAATCTGACAAATTTCATATAATATACAGATTACTAATTAAGACTCAATTACTAATTTACCAATAATACTATTAGCCTATTCGTACAGATTCACAATTCTCTTCACATCAACACCATGTTTTGAAAAACGAGCTATCAATCCCAGCTTAATATTGTTATTCCTTAAATACTCAAAAAGCTGGCTGCATACGCTTTTATACCTGTAGTTTCCGACTTTTATCTCTACAATAATTTTATCATCTATCAAGAAATCTAGAAACCTGCGACTAATGACTTCTCCTTCAAATATCACTGGGCAGTATAATTCTCGTTTATATTTTACATTTTCCTTTTGCAATATCTTTTCAAAGACATCTGCATAAACTTTTTCCTCATGACCATACCCAAGATGATTGTCGATCTGATAAATAAAACCAACTATTGCATAACTCAAATCTTTATAGATCAATTCAGACATTGTCTTAATTCGTAAATTAGTAATCGAGAAAAATTAGTTATCCGTATTAAAGGTTATCCTATTGTAAACCTTCCGAGTTGCATCTACATCGCGTTTACAATACTTGCAAATTTCATCTCCTTTTCCCGCCAAAAAGTAATCATAAACCTGAGAGCCATCTATACCTTCTTCTTTCGGCGAAGATATACCAAAGGCAATACAGAGACGATGAAGGCCAGTCCCTTTGCCGCTCCATTTTTCCCATTCATGCATTGTGTCAAAAATCGGATTATTTCTGTATCTGGCAAAAGAAAGCTCTCGTGATGGACGCACGCCCAAGACAACAGACCGTTTGTAAATAAATTTTAGGTCAAAATCCATTACATTGTGGCCGATAAAAAGATTAGCGTCTTTGGCAATACCCCAAAACTTTTGCAAAATGTCTTTCTCGTCTCCAGAAAGACATTCCGATTGCTTATCGTCTATGGCATAACCAATACAAAAAATTCTTCCAAACTCTCCCTGGAAAGAAGTGTTTCGAAAGTAGGTATCAAAATCATTCATATTGGGAATAATTTTACCGCCGTTTTTCTTGCGTGAATCTTCCCAAAAAGTTTTTAAAAGTTCCATTTTTTCGCCAGGAGCTGGTAACGTTTCAATGTCTAAAAATAATTTCATAAAAGTTATCACTTTCTATACTGATTACAAATATTAACATGAGTACCAATTTACCGATATACAAATCCATTAGTAAATTAGTAATCGAACATAAATTAGTAATTTGTATGACTATGCTCTAAAGTTTATTATAACTTTTTGTGAGCAAAAAGAAAATGGCGCGAGTGATGCTTATCACCAACGCCAATTGTTCTAGGCTCCTGCCAAAGCTTGTTCGACAGGGGACAGATTAAAGATAAGATCAATTACCCCAGAATGATACTGTATCTCATTCGTCACCGAGCGAGCAATTCCGCATCCACGTCCGTTTTCCTCATTGGGAGCAACGTTCATACAATCGCAATCAAACCAACGCTTAACCAGGTCAGGCTCAGAATAGCATGGGGCAACAATCTTGATGTCTATGCCCTTACTCACTTTGGCAACGCTAATGTCAATCTTTTCGCAGCCGCCATGAATTCTGCAATCCGCGATTGTCTCACCGACTGCAAGTGCAATATTGATTGCGGTTTCGGAACTTTTCAGAACCCCTAACTTGTATGCTTCTTCCAATACATCTTTTCGAGTATTTCCAAGATCTTTCATCACAATTGACCTTAACATCTTAGTTTTCCTCCCGAGACTCGTTTTATCCCATTAATCGGGCTGAATTTTCCGGCCCGACTGAATCGAACAAAATCTAATAATTTTCCACAAATATTTCGTAATAACTTTGAGCATGAGCACAGGCAGGGCAAATCCCGGGAGCCTCCGTCCCCTTATGGATGTATCCGCAATTTCGACATTTCCATTCTACCTCTGTATCTCTCTTGAATACAATCCCATTGTCAATATTGTCTTTGAGTTTTAAGTATCTTGCCTCGTGCTTTACCTCAACTTCACCTATTTCAGTAAAAACAGTTTCTGCCTCCGTTTGCCCTTCCTCTTTGGCAATTTTGGCAAAATCCGGGTACATAGTCGTCCACTCGTACTTTTCTCCGGCAGCAGCAACTGCCAGATTTTCTGAAGTACTTTTTACGGTTGGAAAATCAAAAGATTCCAATGATGACTTCTCAACTGGGTCTTTAAGGAGTTTCATCAACCTTTTGGCATGCTCCATTTCATTGCCAGCCGTTTCTTCAAAAATAGCGGCAATTTGCTCAAAGCCTTCTTTTTTAGCCTCTGAGGCAAAAAAGGTGTATTTATTACGCGCCATGCTCTCACCGGCAATTGCTCTCTGAATGTTTTTTATTGTTTCCATTTATTCCTTTCTATTTAGTCTCAATTTGATCTCTAATCGTATTAAGGTAATAATTATGCAATGCATTTAACCTTTGATCCCCGGTCATCCCTGCGGTCGCTTGAGCCAAATCTGGCGGCAAATCGCTCGTTTTAAAGCTAAAATCTGCGTCTTTAAGTTTTCCGTCTAGGTCAAAGATCGGTCCTTTAATATTAAAGATTCCCGCGTCCTTTATTTCGGCATTATTGTTCAATTGAGCCAGCCCTTCTGATGATTTCCAATATGAAGCATCTAAATGACCGGGCTCAATTTTATTTGGGATAGCAGATTCCGGAATTGCAGTTCCCGCGCTTGCCTTGGTTTCAGGCACAGTTCCATGCTCTGTTGTCGATTGACCGGTAGAAGAATTAGGGAAATCCGTTTTTGCATTTGGGTCAACGTCTTCGGTTTTAATGTGAATATTGCCGTCGGTTGAATTTTGCTTTATCTCCGAAGCAATATCAACTTTTGGATGTTCAATCGGGGCAGGCATTTTTGCGGCAGTGCCAGGGGTAGTCTTGTCGGCCACAGCGTCTTCTGTATTTACTTTGATAAAGTTAGAACGAAAATCCCACCATGGCCTTTCTTTATAAACGCTTTCAATGCCGGCATTTTCCGGAATACCTTTGAGCCCAATTCCCAAGTAATTGCTATTAATTCCGGTACGCTCTTGACTAGGAAAATGGCTAAGATCAACTTTCAACTGAGGATGCCCGGATTTGTCAAACATTACCCGAAAATCGCCCTCTTTCAAGTGGCCATGTTCAATTCCGCGACGTAAAAAACCGCCAAACCAACCATCCACATACTTGTTCTCGCTTTTGGAATCAATCATTTTATCTACTTGATTCAAGGTAAGAGGCGTGGCTTTTTCAAAAGACTTTCCAGCCGGGTCAATATTGGCTTGATTGATTTTTGAGGCGACTTCTTTGTCAATATGATCGCTATTTGAAACTTCTTGTTGCGCGTGCAACGATCCTGCTTGCCGGTCTGCACTTGCGGGCACTGCAGGTTCAGCGTCACGTTGTGCATTCGATATTGCAGACTCTGTAGACAAATGCGATGCAACATGGCTTTGATCATAAGTACTCAAGTCATGGTTTAGAGTGTTAAAATAATTGTTATCGTTATTGACGACTGCGTCAGTAAACTTTTGTGGATTGAATTCGGGGGCATCAATTTTGTCAGTAAAATTATTATTAGCATTAATTATGCCCATCTCTTTTGCTTTTTCGGTCATCTGCTGCACCACTTGGTCATGATTTTCCGCCCCAACCGGCAAGCCATCCTTTACTTTTAATCCGTCGTAAACTTTATCCATAAAATGCGAAGCATTTTTCCCTTCAAGCGATCCTCCCGCCAAAGCTTTTTCAGCATTTAAATTCTGGGAGTTAGCGCCAAAACTAGCGACTTTTGCGTCAAATTCATTCTTCGAAAGTTCATGTGGCATCTCAGCAGGTATTTTAACGCCAGATGACAAAGGTGCCGGCTCAGTTTGTTCAGGAACAAAAGGCTTTGTGCTTCCCGTGACAGGCACAGTTTCTTGAGCCGTTTTTCCGGCGCTAGTCGGCTCTGTTGTTACCAATTTACCCGTCGCGACAGGTGTAACTTCGTCCCCTCCATTTGCTCCGTGTCCTTTAAAGTGGTCTAAAGCATCTTTAGTTAAGCCAAAAATTGCCATTGCGTTTGCAAATACCAAACCAACACCAACGCCCTTAGCCAGAGCCATATTAAATTTATTATTGATTTCTTTGTAATATTTTCCAAATTCTTCATCAGTTCCGTTAGATGAGAAATATTCTTTACCTAGAGCATCAACGAGGGCTGAGTTTTCTGAATAATCGGTCGTTTTTTCCGGGTTTGACATGATGGCTCCGGATGCCATGCCAATCGTTCCGCTAGTTAACATGCCCCCTATCGTGCCGGAAGCTAATCCAACTGATTTGAGCAATGCCAATGTTCCGAGTCCTGTCGTCAAAGTAGCCCCTGTGGCCACTCCTACAGCAGTTGCACCACCAATTGAAACAAGAGCAATTGCTGCAGACATTAGTATCTTTTTCTTTGTCGACATTTTGCTAAATTTCTCGCGATATTCATCAAATCGAGCCAGAGTGCCGTGTTTATCTGCTAATCTCTCCTTAGTATTGCGGATGCTTTCTACTTGTTTGTTATACTCATCTGTATCGATTTTCTGCCCTTTTTTATCGGCAATTTCCACAAGTGTAGCAAGCATTTTGGCTTTTTCTTCGGGATTACTTATATTTTTATAATTTTCTACTAAAGCTTGATTGTAAACTGCCTCATCAAAGCCTTCCTGTCCGGGTCTTTTAATATCAGCCGATAAGCCGAATTCTAGTGTCTTGATGACTCTAGCTTGTTCATTGCCGATAGCCCTGGCTTTATTTCCTGTTCCAAATCCAAAGACGGATAGTGCATTGCGAGTTAACATCCTGACTCCAGCCACCATCGGTGAGGCCAAGGGGTTTGCTCCCAATGTCAGACTTGATGACACACCAATTATCATACCTATTGCTACTCGAGCTGAAGAATTTCGGAAAAAACCTCCGAGCATCTTTTTAACCCTGCCTTTGCCCTCAAACCTTTTGTCTATTATTTCGTTATGTTTACCTCGGAAAGTTTCGTAATCGTTAACCAAATCCTTGTTAATTGACTCAGCTTGCACCTTTTCTGCTTCAATTACTTTTAGACGTTCTTTTAGTTCAGACAAATCAACTTCTTTACTCTTAAAATCAGCAGTATCGATACCGACAGGTTTTATAAAAACCCTGTCACCTTCGATTTTTTCCACCACCCAAGTAATGTCTCCGTCAGCATCAGGAAACTGTGTGCCTTCCTCGACCACAATTTCTTTTTCTGTTTTTTTCTCTGGTACGTTTGACTGAATTTCTTGAGACGACGGTTCTTCTTCTTTACTGACTAAAATTGCAGCCCCTTCTGCCACCGCTTCTTTGATTAAAACGGCTTGTGCCACAAACAAAGGATCTTTTAGAACTTCATCGAGAACACCTAAATGATTTTTGAGGTCCAGATCCGTAAAACCTTCTCGCAACAGCAAACAAGCTTTTAACATGTCTGGATCTCTTAGTACGTCAACATCTTGATCGCGCAGATAAAGGGTAATGTTCTCTTTGATCCCTTTTTGTAATTCTGCTTCCGAAAGTGGTTTCTCTTGACTCAAATTGATTTGATCCTCTACTGCCCTAGCTGCATCATATACCCGCAACTTTATTTTGTGTGCTCTTCCGTTTGTAAGATTAGTTTGCTCCTCTGTATTTTTTTGATATTTATCTTTAATATATTCTTCATATTTTTTTTCTAAAGCCGTGACTTGAGAATTTCTTGTGCAAGACTCTCCATACAATTTAGATCTGAACATAGAATCATTAAATTGAGGAATTTCAGTACTTTCATTAGTAACAAGATCGTCAATATAAGCTTTTCCGGAAGCTATCAATTCCGTTTGCGAATCCAAAAATTCTTGCATCTCATTATTATCTGGATTTGCATTTTGTTCGTTGGACTCCTCTACTACTACAGGAGAAACAGACCCCGCGGCCTCAGGTTTAACAGGCTGCTTTTCTTTTGATGCATTAACCTCGGCGAGAAGCGCCTCTATCTCCTCTTGTGACAGTAATTCTTCTGACATGTCGCCTCCTTATTTTTCGCCATACTTAATCAAGAGTTCCTGCTTTTCCTTGGCGGCTTCTTCTGCAAAAATTCTTTCATAACCGGTTTTCGCCGATAAAAATTCTTCAAAGGCTTCTTGGTTTTGAGGATCAATTGCTTCCATTTCTTTGACCTCTTCTTCGCTCATCTCTGTCAAAATCCGCTCCATTGTCCTTGCTTCGACTGCCCTCAAAATATTACCCAATAGGACTCCTTTTTCTTCAGGAGGTAAGTGTCCTACGCCAATTTCGTCAAAGATGGTTTTTTCTCCGTCACCTTTTCCCATAATTTTATCTAAATCACTTTTGCGAAAGTCATCATTTGATTGCATTTTTATCCCCCACCTTCGGCCACAGGCCGCAGTTAATAGTTAATAGTTGTTAGTTATTTATATTTTACCACAGATTCTCATAACAAAAAAACCTCTTCCAGTAAACACTTCCTTGCTGTCATCCCGGACTGCAAGCTTGAGATCCAGGATCCAGTAAGTTGGTTTGTCAAATAAATAACCGCATGGATCCCCGGGCACCACTCTCTCCGCCAGCTGGCGGACCACATCGCCGGTCCCGAGGATGACACAGGAACGGATGAGCAGTTGCATTGGTTTTATTAGTTTTCTGTATGGAACTAATAATTATCGACGCTAATTGAAGAGACGCCTGCATTTATATCAAAGCTTATTTTCTTTGGGGATTGATCAAAATTATCAGTTCTGTATTCGTTTTTACTAATCTTTTGTAAATGATTAAAATTCCTGCCCGAGACGGGAGCCTCTACATTGAGGCTGGCTCCTATTTCCTTAGGGATGTTGATATCAATCTCAGAAGCACCGGATTGGATCGAAATTTTAGCTCCATTTTCAGTTTTATCGCCCAAAGTCACAGACACAGAGGAGGCTCCACTATCTAAAGAGAAAGATCTTATAATTTGTTCTCTTAAATCTAAATCTATGCTCGAAGCACCTGCATCGATTTTTAATTCAATCGGAATCGTTTTCGATAAATTTAGATTTAAATTATTCACAGCGTTGCCACGATCCCAAACTCGAAAATTTTTATCAGTCTTGATAGTATATTCGATTGTATCTCCCGAAATATTCTCAGAAATAGTTGCCTCAGAAAGGTTTGATTCAAAATTGCCGGAAACCAGTTTGTCGGTCGATCCCGATATATTAACTTTTATAGCTGCTGCATCAATAATTATCTTCGCGTTTTTAACTCCATCAGGTACTTCCCGTTCGATTGTAGTATTTATAGTATCAGCGGATCTTGAAAGTAATTTTTGACCAAAAAACCCGGTACAAATAACAAAACCAAGCGAAAGTAAGACGACCAGAATCATTACAAGATAGTTATAACGCCAATGTCGTGTAATAAGAGTGGCTCCTATAATAATAAGCAAAATAGGCCAATAAAACCAAAGCGAAATTAGATCAATTTGATGCCACCAGGAAAGATTATTTCCAAGAAATAGAAGCCCAATTAGGACAAAAACAAAACCCCAAAACCATCTCATTTTACCTCCTTCTGCCTGCACCGGTTATGAATATGATTCCAATTAAGATTAAAATGACTGGCCAGAAAACGTTAAAATTAAACCAAGAGAAAAAATTCCGCAGCAGAAACATGACCCCTAACAAAAGAATAATTGTACCAAACACATACCCGCCTCTTCTTTCAACTCTGCCTTCATGCACATTTTCTTTAAAATCTGATGCTGTTTCTTTCATTGTCTCACTAAATTCTTTTGCTTTTTCATGAATCTCTTTTTTCACGCTTTCTCCTTCCCTGTATGGCATAATTAAAATTGCAATAATATAAAGAAGAATCCCGGCACCGCCCCAGATGGTTAGAATCACAAAGATAATTCTTATAATAGTAGAATCAACTTCAAAATATTCTCCTAGTCCGCCACAAACTCCAAAAAGAACCGAGTCTTTCTTTGATCTATATAACTTCTTTTGCTCCATAAATCTCCTTTCTTTTTTATGTAAAGAACATCCTATGAGCATTATATCATATTATGCAAGCCCAGAGTCGGATTTGTTAAAAAATATTCTATGCAAATAAATTACGCCAAACCCGGAGACCAATCCAACCGCAACCCCGCCAAGAACATCGAGAGGATAATGCATGCCCAAGTAAATGCGAGAAAACATAGTTAAGATTACAAATATTATCATGTACAATAAGTACTTTTTATAATAATGGCCAAGTACCACTGTGGCCGCCATGGCCGAGGAAACATGGCCGGACGGAAAGGAAGAGTCCCTCCATTGTTTTCCAAGCTGGTACACATGATCTAGGGCAAGATAGGGACGCTCACGAAACATAAAATAAGCAATGACTGTGTGGTTGATTATAACAGTTACGATAATTGCTATAGTGAGCAAAATAAAGATCTTTCTGCCATCCTTTTTGTTCTTGTAAAGAATGATTGCTCCAAAAATAAACCAGATTGTGGCTAGCTCCCCTAAGAGCGAAATCAGAAACATAAAATAATTTGCCGCCTCAAAATGTATGTGGTTGATTGCACGAAAAACGGTTGTATCAAGATTTAACAATTTTTCCATAAAAAATTCCAAGTAGTCAGTTGTAAGTTGTAAGTCTCCCGAAGGGAGATCCCCGTCTGGGGGATTATCTATTATCTGTCTACTGTTATCTGATATCTGACAACTTACTCCATTCCCGGAGTAAACTTTCCCTCCCCGTCCCTATCAAAACCGCCGCCTTTTTTCGGGAGTAATTTGGCTCCGACTTGGAATTTACGTACCTCACCATTGTGATCGGTAATTTCGTCACTCTGGCTTTCGCCCCAAACCTGAGTCAACTCAGCCGATAAAATCTCCTTGAGCGTTTTTAGCTCTTCATTGTTAGCTTTAATATCTTCAGAAAGCTTATAATTTGGCCCCCTCCCTAAAATTTCTTCTTTTATTCTTTTCTTTTTTGTATTTGCCTCATCGGCTTCCTGAAGAGCAGTAATGTAGGATTCATCGCTCTCCAACTCTTCTTTTAACATTTCCCGGGCGTCCTTAATTTCCTTTGAAATCTTCTCTAGCATGCCGATTCTTTTTTGAATGTGACTGATATCCATTTCTTTCTGTCTCCTTTTGGGTTATCGAAACTTGTAATTAATAAAAGTGCTTTTTTCATTTACGACATAAACGTCGTTGTTTGGGCTGTAATATTGTTTGTAGGACGAAATTGCAAAATTAAGATTGGCAATAAGAAATCCGACAGCTACTATCAAGAGAAAAATTGATTTCAAAGCCAAACATTCCGCCAGCTTTAGCGAAAAAATACCTCGAGACATTAGACGCCATAAAACTTGGGATACAATTATCAAAATCAGACCTATAATTATGACTGAAAGTGGTCTCCTTGTAATTGTATTTAAAATAATCCCAGCTAAATAAAAAAGAACGGGGGAAAGCAAAACTATTGTTATGAGCATTGCGGATGGAATTTTTTTAAATTTGGGATAAAGTTTTAAAAAGTATAAATCAAGAACAATAAAAGAAATAATTATCAGAATGAATGAAATATAGCTTTTTGCGACACAACTTGATGCGGAACAAAAATTTGTCGTGGAAGAATAAATCCAAACAAATAAAACTTGTCCCAAAACTGCTAATATTTTTATACTTTTTGACATTGTGATAGTAGGTTAGATGGGTAGATGGGTAGTTTTTAGTTAATGATTTGTCCTTACTTACTTTATGACTTTCTACTTTATAACTTTTTAACTTATATTAATCTTATCCTATTTTCAAGAAATGTAAAAATCACTCCTCAAATCGTGCAAACTATTGATTGGCGAACAAAAAAGCACTATATTGAATGCAAAGAATTAATTTGGACAAACAAAATGAAAAGATTTACTGGCTTTATTGAATTTATTAGAGAACAGGGCGTAGTCGGATTGGCTATCGGTTTTATTTTGGGCGGAGCCGTTTCAAAAATGGTTTCTTCCCTTGTAAAAGATATTTTAAATCCACTCATAGGTCTTTTACTGGGAAAAGTCGAATTGGCTGGGATGTCAGTTCAAATTGGAAGTTCCTCTATCACTTATGGCAACTTTATTAGCAACTTAATCGATTTTAGTCTCATCGCCTTAGTCGTTTATATCGGTTACAAAATTCTGCGTCTTGACCGCTTAAGCAAGAAAAAGGACTAGAAGTAAACTAATTTCTAATTGACCTAATTGACCTAATTGCTCTAATTGGTCTAAGTAAGTCCCCAATATTAATAAGCACAAAATTCAAAACCTCAAATACTAAATAAATTCTAAATCATAAATAGATAAATCAAAAACATTTATAATTTGTCCGCCAGCCGGCGGATTGAAAATTATTATTTATTTGTTTTTTGTAATTTTTGATTTGTAATTTATACAACACAAAAATCTTGTCACATTTTATACAATAATTAGATATCTTCTGCTTTGAACACTTCTACCCCACCAAGTATACCTTATCACCCTCTCGTGCTTCTTCGGTAAATTTTACACCGACAACTTCACCGGCTTTTGCAACTTCTACCTCCTCTTTGTCGATCTGAATAGAATCAACATCGAGAACGAAGTCCGTAGTGTGCCCTTTAATGTGAATTTTGTCGCCTTTTTTTAGCGTTGAAGAAAGCTCCACTATTCCAACGGAGATCTTGTCAAAAAAGTGGATTATTCTTCCGATTTCCTTTTCTTGTGCCACGATTTTCTCCTGACGAAGTCATCCTGTCATCGACTCTGAGGTCTGGCGACCTCGTCGCTCAGACTTGAATGAGAGCGACTTCGTCCAGGACGACGAGTCGAAGGATCTTCATCTTATTACTTATATTAATTAAATATTGTGAAAATTGGTCTGGCAATAGGCCTGAAAAAATATCTCGTTTTTTAAAATAGTATGCTGATAATCCCCCAAAGGGGGATCTCCCTTCGGGAGACTGATAGCCAATACTAACAATCCAACCTACTAACCTACTAAAAACTAACAACTATTTTTAATGTCTGTACCTAATAATCTCTTTTAATCTGGAAAAATCAATAAAATTGTCTCCGGCAATTTTCTTTATTTCTTTGGCCGTTCGCTCCCATCGCGACAGTACAACCACTTTTCTTTCATGGGTGCTTAGGTATTGCAGAACCGGAGCAAAATCACCATCGCCCGTCATTGCAACCATTCCTGAATACTGTTCCATGTAACGCATCATATCAAAAGTCATGTCCACGTCGCAATTTGCTTTTAGAATCGGCTTTTCCTGATTTTCATCTTCTTCGTCGTAAAAGACCTTGGCAGGCTTAATCTTTAGTTCATAGCCGAATTCTTCCAATCTCTGATAAAAGTTAATTCTGGAAAGTGTTTTTTCAATGAGAACAATGTCTTTTTCTGAAGCATCTTTTTGCAACTCTTTTAAGCGTGTTACAAGCTGCGCTAGATCGATCGGCTTAGGATCTAAAATAGAATATTCAAAATCAAAAATCCGCACCCCGTTGTAAAAAAATATTTTTGTGACGCCAAACTTATTCTCCAAATATCTTTTTAACTTGCGATAATCAACTCCAAAGCCCATGCTTTCTTTGCCTCCCCAAAACAAGTTTGAGGCGTCGATAAAGGCGTAAAAAGGTTTTTTGTCGCCGATATGTGTTTTTTCAGATTTTTTTTCTGGTAAAAATACTTTTTTAATTTCTGATTTGATTGTTTTCGTGTTCTTTTGATCTCCGGGCTTTTTTCTCATAAAAAATGATAATGCCATTGTGCTCCAATAGATAGTTTTTAGTTTTTAGTAGTTAGTAGTTAGTAATTAGGATGGTTGGTTTCAGCCTTTGGCTGAAGTTGTTCGTCAATAAGTTGTTGTCATCCCGACCGACCAAAGGGAGCGGAGGGATCTTTTGAAAGAATTAAACTCAATGATTGAATAAAGTGATTTATAAGATTTCTCGACTCCACTTCGTTACGCTCGAAATGACACAGAGAGTTGCGCATCACGCGCTGATTTACTGATTTACTTACTACTTAATATAATATCAGAGTTTTTAAAAAAATGCTCCCAAGACAACGACGTCTGGGAGCAGGCCTGAACAGGGCCATTAGCCCACCCTATTTCATAGAAACAATCGCTAACGCCGGACGGCAAGGCGAAACAACAAGAAACTCGCCGTAAGGCTCAACAATGACCGGATGTTCAAGGATCTGTTCCTTGTTATGGATATCGTCAAGGAATTGCCTAATTGGGCAATCATCGGGTGGATAACAATTGGAGAGGATACATCCACTAGGACTGTCCTCTTCGGAAACCTCTTCATCACACAAAAAATTTCCTTTCTCCGAGCTAGTTTGGCGCGGACAATCCGGATATTCCAGTATTGGCCTCTTAATATCTATTACTAGCGCCTTTTGCTTTTCGCCTGTATAGGCCCCCTTCCACTCAGTGTAAAATTCGTTGATCACGGTTTCGATGTTTTCCGCTTTAATACGACAGAAGGTTTCTTTTTCCCCGATCAGACAACGCCGGATTTTTTCCGGGCTCAGGTCGTCTCCTTCGTTGAAGCCGATATAAATACCGATTCCATCAATAGATATGTAGTCATGCTTTTGAACAGGACGCGTGTCCTCAATGTATGTCTCCAGCAATGGCATTTCAAATATTGGCATCTTTTTACCCTCCCTCTAGATTGCCTTATTTGCAGGGTTAGATTAGCAGTTTAGGTGCTCTTTGTCCAGCAAAAATAGTGTAACACTGTCATCCCCGTGAAGACGGGGATCCAGGAAGTTGGTTTTGCCAAATAAATAACCGCATGGATCCCCGGGCACCACTCTCTCCGCCAGCTGGCGGACCACATCGCCGGTCCCGAGGATGACACAGGAGTAGGAATACCCCATCTTTACAATATTCCAATCTAGGAGTAAAATAACAGGCAGAAAGAACATGCGTTGGAGGTGAGGCAAATGCTTGAAAGAATCAAGGGGTTTTTCTGTTCGGCCATGGATGTACTTAACTCTGTAACCATTTTGGCCGAGGAACTTCCATCAGTTTTGATTGGGGGAATCAGGTGCCCCAACCAAGAATGTAATGGGTATCTTATAGTGTCACCTGCTACACAGGTCGACTATGTTTTAGTAGCATCACCAGTTGCGCCTGTTACGTTAGTCTGTACCCGTTGCGGACATCAAGAGACTTACTAATTATGAAATTCACCGCCTATGGTCGTGCTGCCGCAAGCACGACTTTTTTTATACACTTTTCTGTCTCTAGTTTGCAAATACTCCAGAATGCTGTTATTTGTATAAGTATGATTCGGTCCCAACATATTCAGCTTCATCATAAGGCATCTGTAATGCCCGCGAGTAGTTGAGGAAACCGGGGACCTCTGCATCACCAGGTGGCTGGAAGTTTTAAGACAGGTAAAGCCCATCGCGTATGGGCAGTTTCAAAACCCCGCCAATGGCAGCGGGTCGGGTTTGCGCAGGCAGACCCCAACTTATCAGGGTTCAAGAGAGCATGATGTTGTCAACTCCCGAAAAGGTTGAATTTCGACTAGGCTTTTTCATCGCTGGCAACGAAAGACTGTGCATGCAGAGTTTAAGCATACACTTTCAACTATGGATGTTCTCGTCACCCCTGACGACACTGATTGAAAAATCAAAAGTTTGCCTGTCCTGGCCGCCTGGGCAGTGTCGAACAATCCGAGGACGGGGAAATTCTCCGTCCTCTTGTCATTCCCTCAAAAAGGAGGTGGAACCGAAATGGCAATATCTGTGCTTGATCGTCTGACTGAAGGAGTTAAGGGAATCCCTAGTTTTGACTGGCATCTTGAAAAAAAGGGAAAACCTCGAATTGTCTGGAGTCCAAACCGGGCTGCGAGGGAAGTGCAAAATAGGTTGCGCTGCCTCATCAAAAGTTCCCTAGAAAAATACGACCTTTCCATTGGGAATCAAGTTTATGGCTCTACCGAGGGTTGTTCCTATGTTGAAAATGGAATTTCTCATGACAAAAACCGCTTCTTCTACCAACTTGATCTTGAAAGCGCCTATCCTACCGTAAACCCTCATATGGCGGCCAAAGCATTTTGCTACTTTTTTAACGGCTTGCGAGATAGAGAAAGGGAAGTATCTGCTTTTCTCTCGCGATACTGTTTCCTCTCTCCCGAGATGATTCAGGCTTGCCGCGACCAAGGAGTCAAGATTGACTCAACCGGGCTTATGGCAAAGGAAATTGGCGGTTTAATCACTGGCGGACCGGTCGCGCCCCTGCTATTTGATCTTACCCTGTCCGTACTGATCGATATGCCAATAATCCGGCTTTTGAACAACTACTTCGATGGTCAAAAAGATGCTTGGTATTATACCAGGTATATTGATGACATTGTTCTGTCGTTCAAGTCACATCGAATTGCCAACGATCATGAGCTACGGAGAAAAATCAGACAAATTATTTTAAATGCTGGTTTTGGCATAAGTCATCACAAGTCCAGGCTCTTAGACATTAAAAAAGGAGCTATTCCAATTACCGGCGTCAACCTGGTTCTAGGACCAAAAGGCGTTTATTGCAAGCTTTCAAGGAGCTACTTAGAGGAAATAAGAGATTTCTTCTACGAGGCGGCCAAACCCGACTCCAATGTTACGCTGGAACAGGTTGCAGGCAAATGGGGCGCTTTCTACGCCTGTCTCCGCCACCGCAGTATCGTCACTTCTTCCCTGGAAGATGAGATAATTGTTCTTTATCACGCTTGCCGGGCCAGGCTCGGTGCCAAGGACAAACTCGGCGGAAGAAGATTACAAAAAAGGCGAAGAAAGCCAAAAGCTTCGCTACAACCAGAAATTACTATCGATCCCTGAGAGCCATGCTTTCAGGGGTTTTAATTTAAAAAAAATCGTCCCAGCGAACCAGGACGAGGAGGATGTAACCAAAACTGTATTATGCACGCGCCAGCACCGGAAGCTTTAGCCCAAGTTGTTTTAGAATCCACTTTTCAATCGGCCGTTTGAGTTTGGTTGTAAAGTGGTCCGAACCGGGTAATGACGGGACCAGAATTGTATACATTCCCAGCAGATTTCCACCAAGAATATCAGTTAAAAGCTGGTCTCCAATCACAACTGTGTTCTTCGGCGTGGATCCCATAAGCTCCATTGCTCGCAGGTATGGGCTGGCTTTTGGCTTCAAATTAGGCCAATACGCACCGACACAACAGCTTTCTATTTGTTTGGCTGCTTTTATGAGACGCATTTCCCGTTCATTGTTACCATAAACGAGATTGGATACTATGCAAATCTCCTTCAGATCTTGTCTCCTCCTTGAAAGTTGCAATATCTCGCGTACCGTGCCCTTCACCTCGCTTTCTCCCTTGGCACATAATGTTCCGTCAAGATCTATTATGGCATAGTGGATACCTTCTTTTTGTGCCAATTCATCAAATCTGGCGTAAGAAGCATCGTATCTAATTTCATTCGGCCGAAACCGCTCGATTGCCTCGTTTAAACTAAACAACAACTCCACCTCCAATAGAATCGATAGATACAAGGTAGTTTATACAGAGAAACTATATTTTTGTCAATCTAGACAATATATTTTTTGATTTTTTCTATTAAATCACGAGGTAATACTTCTGACTTTGCAACATAATCCACTGCCCCTAAAGAAAGACTCTTCTTTCTTTTGTCTTCTTCATTAAGTGCAGAGAAAACCATCACTGGAATATTTTTTGTCATTTCATTCCCCTTGAGCATCTTTAACACATCAAAACCATTCATTTTTGGCAACATTAAATCCAATAAAACGAAATTGGGCAAATCATTGGTTGCTTTTTTAATTGCTTCCGCTCCATCCAAAGCATGAGTTACCAGTGCGCCCTTACTTTTGATCATCTCCCCATACATATCAGAGAGAGTGGTGTCATCATCTACAATTAAAACAACTTTGTCTTGCAGCATTTTCCTCCTATTTATGTATATATTATATATTAATATTTTTTTGAATGCTATGGCTAGTGCTCAGCATCACCCAAAGCCCACCTACGAGGTGGGCTTTGGGTGATTTTTTAACCCATGAACATGTTAAATAAAAAAAATGGGGCTAAGCATTTGTGCTTCACCCCGTGGATTCCACTAAATTATATGTTCTTTAAATTTCCCCTTGAGGCCTGTCTTCCTCAATCTGAGGACCCCGGCCTTTTTTCAGCAAGTGACTGGAGAAGATTTCGACGATGTCTCTGTTCGCCATACCTTGTGCAAGAGGCCTTGTGGCCCAGCTCATCTTTTGCCCCTGGCCTTTGAGTTTCCAGAAGAACTGGTCAATTTCTTCTCCCAAGAGTCCACTCCCGCAGGCACGAAGTAGTCTGTCGGCGGCCTGGCCATCAAATAAATAAATCTGCTCAGCAACCCAGAAAGCACTTTCCATTGCTGGCATTGCCAGATGACCGATTTGCTTAGCCATCCGTAGATCGGCACAGATTAGATCAACCATCTTTAGAATTGCCGCCTTTGGCCTTCCTTCCGTGAAGTTGATTTTGGTGGTCCGCCGACCAGACTCTGTCTGCTCCCTGAAGATTTTAGCCAAATGAAACGATCCGCCGTGGCCCTGGAAATAATACTGCTTTACAGCAGACATCATCTCGCCGACCGTTTCATCATTAAGGCTTAGATCGTCATAGAAGCTGTTACGCAAGACATCTACTACTGTTTTCATCCGCGCAGAGTCGACATCATGCCCATATTCACCGCCATTGCTACTGCGAATTTCCTGCATTCCAGCAATGATCCCTTTTACGAACGACTTGTCTTCTTGACCTCCTGCTTGTTCGGTCCCTTTTTTCATCTTTTTCCCTCGTTTCTCTTGAAACAGATCAGGAATCACTTTGACTCCCTGGTACTTTACCGGCACTTGCCGAGTACTTGCACAGACATTAGCACAATGCCGGGTTTTTTGAAATAGATGCACTGCTTCTATAGCCGTGCAATCAATGAATATTTAACATGGCAAGACTGATTGAAAAAAGTCTGCTTTTGTAGTAAGATATTCTTGTTGTTCGGGGATCGTCTAATGGCAGGACGCCGGGTTTTGGTCCCGA
>Ga0172381_10000908_pt1 | contig 36939 bp, 68 predicted proteins | sample Leawel6488metaG_FD_119754 | JGI IMG/M metagenome (GOLD analysis project Ga0172381, IMG submission 119754) | Leachate microbial communities from a municipal landfill in Southern Ontario, Canada - Leachate well 64-88 metaG | ecosystem: Engineered > Solid waste > Landfill > Unclassified | place... | reverse complement strand
TATCTTTGAAGATGTTAATGGTATGTATGTAGCAGAAGATGTTATATCTGATACAATAGGACAGTTCACCGGATTATGTGACAAAAATGGTATAGAAATATATGAAGGTGACATTGTTTGTGTGCCTTATATAGATTGCATATTTGGAGATTTAGTAGGTGAAGAGATAGATTATAATTTCAAATTTGTTGTTGATTTCAAAGAACAAAGTTTTGTTATTTGCAACGAAGATAGAGGAAACATACTCATTTCTGATTTCAAACGTACTCAAATAGAAATCATCGGAAACATTCACGATAATCCTGAATTAATCACTAAGGATGCGAGAAATGCTTGAGTACACAAAACTTATAGAAGAAATTGCATCTGAAATAGCTGTGAAGTCAAAGGTATCTGGAAACAAACAAAAAATTCCAGCCAAGATATATATAAACATGGAATTCTATAGAGCATATATTGATTATCGCAGTTTTATGAATATACCCACTTCTGATGCTTATGGAAACTTTAAACTAATGGATATTCCATGTGAAATTAGAGCAGACCAGACAGAGCCTTTTGTTATAGAATATGCAGATATAACCGTCGTTGGTAATCAGAATATTATATTTTCATAAAATATAATATTCTTGGTATGAAAATAATTTCTGTTATCACAAAAAAACTATTGCAATTATTTAAAACTTGTATTATATTCTAATAAGTTGTGTTTTTCTGGCGGAACACACAATAAACTTTCTGTACAGGATACAATTAAGTCTTTTTTTTGCATTAAAGAGGTGTAATATGGAACATGAATTAAGTACCGGAAAAACAATGACGGTGAAAGAAGTAGCTGATGCAATGGGAGTTTCTTATGATTCTGCAAACAATGCAGTAAAAAGACTATTTCCTGAAATAGTTAAAAATGGAATACAGACAAGACTAGAAGAAACTCAAATTGCATGTATAAGCAAAGAGTTGAAACAAAATACACAGGCTACTAATCAGATGACCTTTGAAGCAGGTTCAAAGGTTAAAAACACTACTACAGAGCTTGAAGTAATTGGCAACGCTATGAAAGCAATGTCTGACTTACAAAAGCTGTACAATCAGAAAGAAGTAGAATATAAATCAATCATTGCACAGAAAGATAATAAGCTTACAGAACAGCAGCCTAAAGTGGAATTCTTCGATGCAGTGGCAGACAGCAGGGACGTAATTGACATGGCTACTGTATCAAAGGTGCTCGACTGCGGTATGGGGCGGAATCAGATATTCGAGATACTCAGGGTGAGGGGAATATTACAATCTAACAACGTACCGTATCAGAAGTTCATTGATGCAGGTATGTTCCGGGTAGTAGAGCAGAAATATGGTATGGCAGACGGTTCAGTACACATAAACATAAAGACACTCGTTTATCAGCGTGGTGTAAATTATATTAGAAAAATTATAACTAAAGGTGAGGAGAAATAAATGATTTGTTCTAAGTGCGGAAAGCCGTTTAATAGCCTGCATATAAATGCTCATTTGGATACACTGCTTAGAATTGCATCTGATGAAGATTCTGTTATTCTGGCTCATATGTGTGATATTTGTATTGAAAATATCTGGCATAAAGCAGAATGCAGTATTCACAGATATATTGCTGCTTATAGAATTCCTCATAGTAAAGCTGATGAAGGGCTTAATCTGGAAAATAATCTATTGGATATAGCTGACATATAGGAGGTCAAGATATGCCATTAACAAAAAGCCCAGGCAAAAAAGCCTGGGGAAAGAATTATGGAAAGGAGGTAGCTGCCGGGAAATCAAAAGCGCAGGCTGCTGCAATAGCATCCAGTGTTCAGGCAGAAGCTAAAAAGAAGAAGAAAAAGTGAAAAATATAGCATCTTGTATTGACAAAATCAGTATGAGGTACTATTCTTCTTTCATAAGAAAAAGAGAAAATAGTTGTTTTTAAAGGAGATAATAAATGAAATATATGGGAAGTAAAAACCGGATAGCGAAGTATATTATGCCAATTATCCTTAAAGACAGGAAACCGGGAAACCCGTTGTCTTCTGGTTTGAGAAATACCGTGAGTCCACCGGGGCGTAGAACAACTGCTTCAACCTGTCTCAAACTTTCGGTTTTCGCAAGTTAAGCAAATGTTATGCGGATTCTCGCAGGCTATCGCTTGAAGCCAATAGCCTGCCATCGAACATAGGAGGTACGGCATGGACGTACAGAGTATTGCGAGGGTTTGCCATGAGGCAAACAGGGCTTATTGCCAAAGTATCGGTGATAATTCCCAGCCCGACTGGGATAGCGCGCCGGATTGGCAAAAGCAGAGTGCAGAGAACGGCGTTCGATTCCACCTTGAAAATCCGAACGCTGCGCCGAGTCATTCGCACGAGGAATGGCTTAAAGAAAAACAGGCTGCCGGGTGGAAGTACGGACCTGTAAAAGATCCTGATGAAAAGACACATCCGTGTTTTGTTCCGTATGAGGAACTTCCGGAAGAGCAGAAGAAAAAGGACGCCCTTTTCATCGCTGTGGTTCACGCGATCGCATAACAAGGAGTTCGACCTGACAACCGTAAAGATCGGTTGCAGGTCAACTCAAGGTTAGGACGACGGACAGCCGCATATCAGCTGCGCCAATACGCGGACAATCCGCGAAGGGAGAAAGTGAACGAATAAAACAAATTGCTCTGGATGCTACAACAATATTTACAATGGGAACAATTCGCACGGTGTCAAGGAATGCTGGAGTCTCAAAACCGCTAAGATGGTTTGGCGCATTCGCGTTGGAAACTTTGAGGAGCCAAAATACTACAAAGGCCGTAAGGCCATACGCGTTCCAGACTGCTATCGGACAGGATCATGCGGGGATAAATTTCTTGATCCGTCATGTGCAAAATAAAAGTTCCTAACAACGGTTTCGACTGGACTAAAGCCAGTCAAACCAATGTTATGCGGACGGCACAATCCACGAAGGGAAAACAATGACGGCATTTTCCTATCGGCTTAAATGGGGGGAACCAGGGACAGACGGGATAAAGCCTGTTTTAACGTATTTACGGGCAAATAAAGGAGTATGTATGACTTACAATTTGATACTTGGTGACTGTCTGGATAAGATGAATGATATACCGGATAAATCTGTTGACCTGCTTCTTACTGATCCCCCTTATCTAAAAGCGTATTCAACAGGACATAGAAAAGGGGTGAAAAGAAGTTCAACAGAAATATTAAATGACAGAGTTTTTGATTTCAACTATTTTTTCAACGAGTGTAACCGAATTACAAAAGATAATTCACATATATATGTATTCGGATGCTGGCAGACTAATGCATGTTTTTTGTCATGTATACAACCATTTTTTAAAATAAAAAATAATATAATATGGGTAAAAAACAACTGGACTGCTGGTGATTTATTCTGGTCTTATGGTCAGTCATATGAAAATATAATTTTTGCGATGAAAGGAAGAAAACGGCTTAATGGAAGACGGGACAGAGACGTGTTGTTTTATGACAGAGTAGCAGGGAAAGAGCAACTGCATCTGAACCAGAAACCTATAGAATTAATTGAGTATTTAATAAAAAAATCATCAGAAGAAGGTGATGTTGTGTGTGACCCTTTTATGGGTTCCGGTACAACAGGAGTTGCATGTATAAATACAAACAGGAACTTTATAGGCATCGAGAAGGATGAAAAGTATTTTAATATAGCAGAAAAAAGAATAAAGGAACATTACAAATTATATAATGCTCAAGCAGAATTTGGTTTTAATAAAGAGAAGGAGAAAATGTAATATGAATATTGATAAAAAACAGCTGGAAGAATTTACTGAACAGCCTCTGGAAGGACTTCTGTATGATCTTGATCTGCTTCCTGAACAGACAAAGCAGGGAACAAGGGAAGACCTGATAAGACAAGTGGTAGTGTTATTATATGATAAACTCAACCAGTCAGCAGATAAGTGAAGTAGATGAAGTTTTTGTAAGGGAGTAGTTATTTATACAACTATTAACAAAGTTTATAATGTGTGGCAAGGAGCGATTATGAAAATTAAAAATTTAAAGTTTGCTTATCTTATTTGTCCACAAAATTACACTGATACTGTGAGCAGAGCAAAGTGTGATATTGGTACGTTCACCGTACTTAGCAGATTAACCGGATGGTGCGAAGGTAGATACTATTGCACGGAAACAGGATTCAGAGACACAAATGGTAAATTCTGGCTTGCTACTTCTTTTGATATAAGGAACTTTCCAGATGATACAATAGAAGAAGCTGTTAAAAGAATTAAGGCAAGTGCTAATGCATGTATAAAAGAGTGAATATGTGTAACGTTCCGGGTTGTTCATATGAAGAACTTGCAGGTTTAACTGAACAGCAGATACATGCTTTGGATAGTATTAAAAATAGTATAACCGAAGACTCTTATATTAGATTTGTGAATATGATTGCGTATGAGAATGGTAAAAAATCATGGGAAAAATATAAGATATTAGTGGAAAAACAAAACACGCCTGTACACAGATTTGTAATTTTTCTGTTTTTGATTGCTTCACGCTCCGCATAGACTTGTTTGTAATATTAGTTATATTATTGAACAAAAGCGGTAACCGTCTATAATTGTTGTTGATTTCTATCAAAACCGTTGACAAAATCCGGTTTTAGTATTATTGTAACTAAATAAGGAGATAAAGATGAAAGAAGAAAAGGTTGTAATGTATGATTCACCTGAAGCGGCAAGCTGTGAGATAATGCATGATGTTCCTGTATGGACATCTAGAACAGGTTTTAAATTCTATGGGAATGATGCTGAGCATCTTGCACGCTATGAAGGATGTACTCACCGTAAATGTAAACGGTGCGGAAAAATAACAAGCAGGTACTATACTCTTTGTGATTCGTGTATGGAAGAGGATGATGATAAAAAGTTCAACAGCTTTCCTGTAGTAGAATGGAAAAAAGACATGCCCGTATGCAGATACCGTGATGATGTGTATTTCTGGGATATGGACGGAATAAATGAATATTGTGAAGACAATGATATTAAACCGTCTGAACTTCAGCTTGTTTTATGTGAACCTGTATATGCGAAAGAGATTGATTTTGAATCATGCTATGAAGATGATTTGCCGGAAGATGATGAATTACCTGAAGATATAGCAGAACAGGCTGAAAAGTATAATTTATGGATACATGAGCATCATGTTATCCTGTCATACAAACCGACAGAAAAACGCATTGTATTATAACTATAAGGAGTAATGTATAATAACAATAACAGAACACGATGCAGATACGATTCTCAAGATGCTTCATAATGAGAGAGAATCACTGGTGACAGGATATGTACAGCTTAATGAAACTAACTGAAATTAAAGGTAATATTTTTGAGAACACAAATAGCGATACAGTGTATGCTCACTGCATTGCACAGAATGATAATTATGAAGCAGGTATTGCACCTGTATTCATGAAGTTTCCTTTCTATGTGATTATTGAATGGCTTGTTGTTTTATTTATCACAAGTAGTAAAATAGACAATATTTACAGTTTTTATTGTGTTTTGCTGTCAAAAACTGCCTATATAGTCTGAATTTTTTGTATAAAATTTTTTATTGTTATGGTGTATGTTTTGTATTTTTGTGTATAGACAGGGGGGTTTGCAATGAGGGAAAAAGGAATTTTGTTTTCAGCTGATATGGTAAGGGCTTTGCAGGCGGGCAGAAAAACATGTACCTGCATAGTTATTAAAAAGTTTCCGTGCACCGGTTATAAATGGGCCGGATGGATCACTGATTCTACTGAGGGTAAAGAAATCGGGAATGCAGTTATTATCCCGGAGAGTCAGGAAATATATGATCACACGAATGCAGTCTATGCAAAACCGCCTGTTGCAATCGGTGACAGAATCTATGTACGGGAAACATGGCAGGAAACATATTATAGAAATACTGATGTATGGAAACCTTTATATTACGCAGGGAACGAAAATAAGATATGGATTGATGATGACGGAAAAATGAAATGGTACCCATCTGTTCGTATGCCTAAAAAGTATGCCCGTATCTGGCTTGATGTTACAGATGTGCGTGTGTCACGTTTGAATGATGTATTATATAATACTGAAGCAGAAAAAGAAGGTTTTGCTGATGTCGGATGTTTTTTGAAGTATATGATTACTAAATATGTGAAAAAATGTACTGATGAAACCATTAATGAGCTGCTGCATACCTGGGTATGGGTGATAACTTTTGATAAGAAATAAAAACACCTAAATAAAGATATATGCTGTCCTGTTTGCTGCTGATTCTTATGAAAATGTAAAAATATGATTAATAACTGTCTGTCAGAAGTTTTGGATGCCGGGATAACGCTGGATAAAGACTATTCTGAGAAACATACAAGTGTCATTGTCTGTACAGAGGGTGATATTATATAGTATTCCTAGTGAAATAACGTAATTGCTCCATAGGGAAGTAAAAAGTTATAAAAAATGGCAGACGGCAGTACCTACCCTGAGGAGGGGGGTGGGGGTATCCTGATCAGCGGGGGACGGTATGCTGATTATATTATCTCTAGGACATAGAATTCAGGTGTTTACAGCGTACCTTTATGTACAGTCGGTACTTTTATTATCCTGTTGTCAGTGATGCGTTGTAGGGTTGTTGTAGAGTCTGTATGTGCATAGTGTACGCTCAGCGTCCTGTTGCATACAGTACAGCCATATATCTGTGACCAGTGTATCTATATATCATCATGCATGATCTGTGTGCACTATGGTATATCTGTATGTACTGCAGTGTATCATGGTATCCATAGCAGTACTGCATATGTTGGACTGTACATAGTCATAGTGTCTGTGTATTGTGGTAGGTATCATCCGGCTGATGCTATGATCCGGATATGATGCTACTGTAGCAATGGCAGTCAGACAATGGCAGTCAGGGACACAATACTATGCATTGTATAGTATCGCAGAAAATTTTAAGGGATAGGGACACGGCACTATTTTTGCTGTCCCTTGTTTGTGTCTTTTGTTATCTGTCCTGTTGTATTCATTATTCTGTTATATCTCGTCTGTATAATTGTCTGTTGTATTATTATCCTGTTGTGTTATATATATTTACTCATGTATTTTATTGCATTTTTTGTACGATTTTTCTTGACATTATTTTTATGCAGTGGTATACTATGTACATGGTTGAGAGAGATACCGGCCAACCCAACAGAGCGCCGGTACCAAGAGGAAGCAAGGATATGACAAGAATTTATTACAAAGATGAAAACGTTAATGTGCTGGTTTGTGAGGTGATTGGTCACGTATCTTTGGTACGTGATGCGCTTGAGTTGGCATGTATCGATATGGATACATGGGCATCTCAGCAAGGTTGGGATGATTACGATCCAAATTGCCTGAAAGCAGAATATACAAACGACTGAGCGCCGGATCAAGAGGAGAAATAAGATGAATAAAATTATAGTTACAAATGCTGAGAAAACTATTGATCTGGAAAATGGGGAATATCTGCATTTTTGGTATGCTAATAATGCAGGAAATGGCGATAGTAATTGTACTATTGTTAGAAGTTCTGTGGCGGAACGTGCTCCTATGTCGGCAAAACAATCCGGTATAATCAGGAAAACATATACGAGTTCATGGAGAGGAAATGTAAATTTCTCTGCTAAAGTGCAGAAAGAACTTGGTTTATAGTCGAAACGGCACTTGTATATAGTGCCGTCAGTGGGGATCAGCCTACCCACTCTGATGAGACAGGCTAAAAATCTAAGCGGAGGTTTTGTATGAATGATCACGAGATTTTATTGCAGAAATGTGCGGTACTTGCTGTTTTGATTGCTGTTGGTAGAGTGCAAACTACTCAACAGATTATAGATAGGCAATGGGTCAATTATGGTAAACGGACATTTGGGCATGATAATATACCTAGATTGTTGCTGAAAAACTAGTTGATAATTATTATAAGGAAAAAATAAATGAAAAATTTAAATGATCTTCTGCAGGGCTATTATGGTTATGTGGCTCAAAATGTCACATTAAAAACAAATAAAAACTTGAGTCTTGTAGAGACTCATATTTGTGACTATGTCTCCAATTGGGAGGTTGCTGAATGGTATTTATTAAAAAATGGCGAACCAGTAAATGATGAAAACCCGATTGCTATCTGTGATGGTTACAACGGTGTGGAAATGACTGATCTGTCAATACTCGTTCTGACAGAAGATGAACAAACTGAGATCACAGAACTCGTAACTCCTTATAAACTGGAGGATCTTTGCTCATGGGAACTCTCAACATATAGGGAAGAGGCTGATTATAGTGATAAATGTGTTTTAGTTGAAAAAACATGTAATTATTATGCGTCAGATAAAAATTGTCCTAGAATAGTAAAAAAGGAGGACGGAAAATCAGATAGAATTTTTGATACCTATGATAATGCTCAGGAATGGATTGACGAACAGGAAGGTAGTGTTTATGTCCTGAGCAACGGAGAAGTTGAAAGACCAAGATATAGAATAATACGGTCTACATATTGATTATTTTATCCGTTATCCGCTATACGTCAGGCGTACATACAGTATCAGGACTGTAAGCGGATATCATCTATACGTATGTATAGATATTTTGTTACAGAGAGGTGTAGAAAAATGAAAGTGGAAACTTTTTTGGATATCCGCAGTTTTTTCGATTGCGATGATGATGAGTATGCAGAGGAATTATATCAGTCTGCATTTTTTGGCGCACAGATGGATTGTGTATCTCTGCATAGTTGTGTAGCTCATATGTTGTGTAAGCTGTTGGACACTAGTCGTGATAAAAATTCAGGTTTTGAAATATATTGCGACGAAACGGCAGTACAGATAATAAACGGAGAATATGAAAATTTTGATAGTGTACAGGCTGAGTTATGGGATCTGGAGGATGATGCTATTGATCCCGATGATGAGTACGACATGGTGCCATTGGAGGAAGCAGACAAGGAACTCATATAAAAAGGTTTTTGTCTGTCGGTACAACTTAAGGTAGACAAAAAAGGAATTAATATGACGGTACAACTGGAGGTATTATAATGTTTGATTTTTGTAATGATGAAGGGACATATGTTTTTTTGAATAAACAGACAAAAAATCATGAGGGAACGTTGAAAATAAGAATGTCTGTTTCCGGCAAAACTGTTTACGCAGAATTGCGGTTATTTTCCGGAAACTGTCTTACCGGAAATGGTATGTGTATAACCGGCAGTACCCATAATTACGGTTACGACAGGGAAAGTGCCGCAGTTGCTGATGCATGTAAAAAAGCAGGTATTTTAGCCGAACAAAAAATACGTGATGATTTTGAATTTAAGAAAAGTAGTTTTGCAGAACACTATTGCATTGATCAGTGCAAAGTTCCGGTATATGCCGGAACAGGCAATCAGAAAAGAGCGTTTGAACTTTTTTTTGACGTTCTGGAGGTGTAAGGAAATGATGAAGACAAAAGAGATTCTAAAAGATATTGCTGATATGGGAGGATTTGATAATTTCAGACATTGGAATAGATCTGAAATTGCAGTGTGGATACGTACATACTTTCATTGTAGTCGTTATATTGCAAAAAATGTAGCTTTTTGTTTATGATTTTATGTTTATCCGTTTTGTGTGAGGCACACATGACAGTATCAGGACTGTCAACGGATATAATCCATATGTATGTATGAATATCTTTTACAGAGAGGTGTAGAAAATGAAAGTGGTTATGAAACAGGTAAACTTGTATCGGTTTGAAGAGCTGAGTAAGGAAGCTCAGGAAAAATTTCAACAGTCTTTTGCTAATGATTTTAATCAGGATTTTTCTGATTGTTATGAGCCTGAATTTATTTCTCGATTGCAAGATATCGGGATAAACACAGACAAAATTTCTTATTCTGGTTTCTGTTCTCAGGGCGATGGACTTAGTTTTTTAGGAACGATAACGGAAGACTGTATACTTCCATTTATTGAAAAATACCATTTCAAAAAATTGTCTGAATATGTACAGAAAGAGCATGAGAAATTGTCACTGGAGATAAAGGCAAAAAATATACGGAATTTTTATGTGCATGAGAATTCTGTATATTGTGATGTTCCTGGAGATTTGCCTATATCAGATGATTTATATACGGAATTATCTGAATTGTCTGGTATTGTGAATGAAGAGCGTATGAGAATATGTCGTAATTTGTATCAGGAATTGTCTCTCGATTATGATCGTACAATGAGTTACGAAAATGCTCAGGAAAATGCTGAATTAAATGACTACTGGTTTACGGAAGATGGGGAAATTGCTGAATAAAGGTTTTCAGTCATCCGTACAACTATGGGTAGGCTGAAAAGGAACTAATATGACGGTACAACTGGAGATAATGGGATGAACTACAAAGAAAAAGCTGTCCGGTATGCGGAAAAATATGGTATACCGGATAATGGAAAAATAAAAGGTAGTAAGTTATATTACACTGTTGTGTATCATGATTATTACCAGTGGTATACCGTACATGCAATTGTTAATCTGGATACAAACGTAGAAATACGCACAATAACAAAGGAGTAGAATATGGAATTCAATAGAGATAACGTGTATACAGAATGGGATGATTCACTTATGGGTACAGAAGGATACTTTTCAGACTGCATTGATAGCGACAGTCATGGCTGTCTTAAACAGTATATTATCAATGAAGGTTCATTCAGTAAGGTTGAATATTCAGGTGATCCAGAATATCCGTTCAGAGGAGATGGTGGAATCACTTGGAAATATTTCTATCCAATACCTGAAATACAGAAAGTTACAGAAAATGAAAATGCTGAAACAGAAATAAATAGTATTATAGGCATTCAATGTTCTTTTTTTGTGCCGGTTGAAAAAGAAAATTACGAACAATTAAAGACGCATATCATTAAATTTTTACAACAAATGCAGTGCAGCAAAAATGATTATGATTTTTATGCCGTAAAAACAATCAATTAGGAGATATTAAAATGAAAGAAACAAAAAGACAAGATATTGTTCATTTCTTAAACAGCATAGTAAGTATAGATGATACCAGACCATTTATGGAGCATGTCATATATGTACAAGACGTAGGATTTATTGCAACGGACGGTTGGAGACTCGCTATAGTACAATGCAATGCTCTTGTGTCTGACGAAATAAGTAATAATTGGAATACTATTACAAAAATGGTAAATAATCATAAATTTCAGTTTGTTGTATTTGACAAAAAGTCAGAACGTTTTGTAGCTGATAAAAAAACACAGAACACAGATTATGATTTTCCGTCATACAACAAAGTAATACCGGATATCTCAAAATACGAATGTTATGATCTGCTTAATACCACAGTTGGAAGGACTGGTTACGCAAACATCATACCGGAAATAGAAAGAAGATCATATATCAATGCACAATTTCTTGATTTTCCAGAAATGGATGTTATCGCTATGGCAGTTGATCAGCAGAATATAAATCATCCGGTTGTGTTTACTTTTTCGGGATCATATAAACATCAGTATTTTTCTGCTTATAAATGTCTGTATATAGTTGTACCGATGGAGTGTAACGGTGAAGTTATCAAAACCGACATGAATATATACGATTTTGCAAAATAAGGAGCTTGTGTGGTTACATTACTTGATAAAATAGTTTCATCCCTTTATAAGGATTGGAATGACAAGATTGACAGACAGAAAGAATATGCCAACGGAGCATATAATGCGGTTATGCATAGTAATATGAGCATAAGCAAATTATCCGAAGAACTGGAAGAGGAAGAAAAGTGAATAAAACAGATAAAGGTTTTTGTATATCAGCAATCGGGATGTTTGCATGTTTGCTTATTGGCAACAGAGTATTGATATGTATTGTAGGTATTGTATTTTGTTATTATGCATATAAAATTATGAGGGAGTGTTTGTAATGGACAATTTACAAGAAGCAACAAAAAAAGCAGTTGAAAAACTGGAAAAAGGGAAGAAAATTCAACTGGAATATGATAGGAATGGAAAACTGAAAATTATTGAGCTTGACGCCCATATAATTTATGTAGAAAAATAGCAGATAAAGGGCTTTTATAGCCCTTTTGCTGTTGATAATGTCTGCGGTATGTGTATCAAGGAGTGTTTTTTATGAATAATAGTGTTGAAAAATATACAGAGATTAAGTGCAATGTGTCTGATGAAAATAGTCGTAACAATGCCTATGCAAGACTATTGACGATTAAAAAAAGTTTTTGTAAAACTGGACATTTTTCTATTAGGTATGAGGGAAAATCTCTTACCGATATTGATATTTTCCGAAACAGAATATTATTGGATATGGGGGATATTGAAGAGACAAAACAACAGATAGCAAGGTTATGTATTTGTGTTTCATATAAAATGGTAGAATAATATTACTAAGACATATTACAGATAATAATATGCCGTATTTAATAATTTAATTTCTGGTGTTCGCAATTGGGCGATAATCAGGGATACAATAAAATGTATTCCGGTTGTCGCTTTTTTTATTTTCTGAGGTGTAATTATGAAAGCAGTTGCCAAGTTAAGAGAAGCAAGATATAGTGATGCGGTTTATATGACAAATGATCAGGCAGAACATGCCTATAATCTAGGTGTGTCTGTATATGATAAATGGTTCCCAAAATATATTCCCTGTGGGTTTTATGGCACATGTCTTGATTTTGGAAAATGGTTAGAATATTATCATGTAATTTTGTTGTGAAAGGAAGTATAAATATGTTTGTGCTTTGCAAAATATTACTATATTTTTGTATAACGTTTCCTTTACAAAATACTGCTATATATGTGTATAGTGTCTATAAAAGTAGACAAAAAGGAATGAAGGAGGCCGTACAACTACGGGTGGTCAAAAAAGGAAATGTTTTACTGGTACAACTATGGGTAGGCTGAAAAGGAATTAATATGACGGTACAACTTAGAGTTTCCAAAAAAGGATTTTGTCTGTCAGTACAACTATACATAATGTAAAATAATTTATGCAATTATTTCCATTAGTAATATATGCGTTTTTTATTGCAAAGTTCCCATCTTGTTTTATTATTGTTACTGATTATTGTATTTTGTTATGTTGTATAGAAATACATTTTTTATATAAAATAAATAAAAATTATTTAATTCGTTTTTATTTCATTATATGCGTATATAGTACTTGACAAAATACAGATTATATATTATAGTATATTTATATTGGAGGAAATTATGAGAATAAAAATAAAATTGTTGGACAAACAATATCTGCCTGTATATACTACGTATGGATCATCGGGTGCTGATTTACATGCACGTGGTGATTGGAATATAAAACCACATACACGTATGCTTATACCGCTTGGGGTTTGTTTTGAAATTCCTATCGGGTATGAGATACAGATCCGGCCACGTTCCGGTATGACTAAAAAAGAAGTAGATATTGGTTTTGGAACTATTGATAGTGATTACAGGGGAGAAGTGTGTGCTGTAGTTATTAATAACAGCAATTCTATTTTTGCAGTCAGAGATGGTGACCGGATATGTCAGATGGTATATTCCCCTGTGATACATGTTGGCTTTATTGTTGTCGATGATATTAATTCTACAGAACGTGGAATCAATGGGTTCGGGAGTACCGGAATATGATGCCACACAGTGCCCAGGAATGGGCTGACAGAACCGGTTGTTCTGTGCACATGGATATGTTGTCAAAGGATAATGATATTTATGTAGGTAATGTCTGCATAGGGGAAGATATGATAGCTCCTATGAAACGGGAAGACTATAACTATACAAGGCCTGATACGGAAGGGATACATCTATATTCTGCTGCTGACTGGGCTTTGTGGCTGGATAGAGAAATAGTCATATCCCCTGAAAGATTTTGGGGTGATGCTAAAAAAGTATTTTATTATGTGTATTCAGGCAGATATCAATATGATATAACTGAATTTGTTGGGCGGGGTCTATAAAAATATTTTATTATATTTATACAGGCAGATATCAATATGATATAACTGAATTTGTCAGGATATGATGCTGTTATGCCTCTTTGTGTGATGCTGTTGGAGAAGTAAATGAAAATAGAAACTATTAATCTGGATAATGAAAGAAAACTTATTATTCTGTTGATAATGAATAATAAATTCTGTGATGCAGTTATTCCTGTACTTAAACCTGAGACACTTTCTTCTCCGTATGCTAAAACAGTAGCCGGATGGATACAGGAATATTATGCAGCATATAAAACTGCTCCTGAAAAATCCATTTTTGATGTCTATACTCAGCATGTGTCTTTAATGCACAATGAAGAACTTTCTGACAGTATAAAAGTGTTTCTTGATAAGGTTGTAGCTGAATATGATCCTAATATGTATACTAATCTTCCTTTTTATATTAAAGAAGCAACTGTTTACTTACGGGCACAGAATCTTAATGAGCATTGCATCAAGGTATCTGCTCTTACTTCATCAGGTAAACTGGATCAGGCAGAGGCAGAAATAGCTAAGTTTAATCAGATAGGTGTGCCGCAGTGCACTGGAATATCTCTGCTTCGTGACACAGACAGGATAATAACAGCTATGGCTGCTGTACAGGAGCCTCTATTCCGTTTCCCTGGGGCACTGGGTATAGTATGCGGGGATTTTTTCAGACAGGATTTTTGTGCTGCTTTGTCTACTATGAAAGGGGGTAAGTCGTGGTTCTTACAATATCTGGATGAGTCGGCAGCTTTATCCGGGCTGAAAGTATGCCACATAGATCTGGAGATGCGTGTGGAAGAACCTTTACAGCGGTTTGTGCGTGGAATACTGGCACAGCCTCTGGATGAAGGTGATATAAGTGTACCTAAATTTGTATGTTTTGATGAGGTTCAGACAGATACATCCATGTACCGGATAGAACATCAGATTATACACAAAATGGGTGTATCCCGGAATAAGGAAAAACTGCAGCAGGAATTGTCATACAGACTGCATGATGGCGGGGATATCATGTTGTTTTCTATGCCTTCGGGAGCGACTACAGTAAAAGACATAGAGTCTCTGCTTGATAATCTGGAAAGATACCAGAATTATGTACCGGATGTGCTGACTATAGATTATTGTGATGTCATGGGGTCTTATGAGAAAGATTATCGTCAGAAACTGAATGATATATGGATAAATTTACGCAGGGTGGCACAACAGAGGAATATATTTGTATCTACTGTGACACAGAGTACAAGAGCCGGGGTGTCCGGTAAGGAGCTTAATTCAGAGGATATTTCAGAAGACATACGTAAACTGGCACATGTAACTAATTTTCTGGGGTTATATAGTACTGATGATCAGAAAAAGAATGACTATTGCTTTGTTAAATGTTTTGAGACACGAACCAGAAGACAGACATGGGATAGTGCCGTAGTGCTTCAGTGTCTGGATATTGGACGCTGGTGTATTGACAGCAGATTAAAGAGTCAGTTTTGTGAATGAAGGAGGGTAGAATGCTTGAAGAATTGTTGAAAATTGGTTTTTTGACAGGTTCCCGTGCTTATGGTACCGCTAAAGAAAATTCTGATTATGATATTGTGTATTCAATAGAAGATTCTGAGCGTATAGATTTTGTTATTGCCGGGAGAACTCGTAGTCCAAGTAATTATTTTGCAGGTTATTATGTGTATGATGGGGATAAGCAGATAAATCTTATTCCTGTTCATCCTCATGATTTTCTTCCGTAGTATCTAGCAACAAAAGCTATGGCAGCAACTCTTAGACAAAGTGGAATCATTGATCCCATAAAAAAATATTCAGTGTTTATGGGTATTGTTTCTCTTTTCAAAGGTACAGTAAAAGAACAAGGAAATCTTTCTAATTATTCTTTGCTGAAAAATAGAATATTAAATTCTTTTAGGGGGTAATGAATTTGGTACATTTTAAGGTCGGAGATAAAGTAAAATTGCTTAATGAAGCATGTTATATCTGGCATACAGGATTTACCTTTCATGATGTGTATGGTGTTGTTGATAAGGTTAGTTTTGATGTTGTTCGTATTATTCTATATAAATATATTGATAATACTTCTGTCTCTTTGTCTACTACTAGTATGCAATCATGGTGTTTTGAAATGTGTAATGTAAAAAAGATAAATGTTGTGTTTGCTAGAATGTTATATAAAATAAGAATGTTTTTTAAACAAAGGAGAAAAATATGGTATTAGATGATGAAACAAATGACGAAATTAAACAGGTATTTGAGGGTGTTTTCTCAAATAAAGAATCTGCCAGTGATCTGATAAAAAGTGCCGGAGACATTATGAAGGGTTTGGCTGAACGGATAGCAGGAAGATCCGGGGAAGATTCAAAACTGATACTTAAGTCATTGAAAAAGGCATACAAGGAATTTGCGGAAAGCAAAAATTCTGAAGCGGATACTCTTAGTGATGCCATCCTTATTATCAATGCGGTTGTTCCTAAGACGGAATAAGGAAATAGCTGATGTTGTTATATACATTGGTGGGATATGGTGTGTGTGTAAATATCAAGTAGATCCAAGAATATTTGTTGGGTTAAAGGAGAATGAAAAAATGAATACATATAGGCTTGATTTGTCTGGATATGCAGGAAAAGAAAGGGAAGCAATATCTGAGGCAGTGCAGAAACACGCTTTTGCTTTGGGTTTTAGCTGGTATGGGGGAACACGTGTTATGCATCTCAATAAATTTTGTTTGGTTTTGTGTGGTTGGGATCATACTATATGTTTTTGTGATAATGAGAAATCATTACATGATCAACACATGTTTATTTCTGTATCTGATTTTTTAGCCTTGAAAAAAGAAGATGTGAAGGATAGGCCTGGTAAATTCTTTTCTGATTTTTCATGGGTGAGAGGTATTGCCCGTAAAGTACTTATGAGTAATGCTATTGTGTGTAATTTTAATGCAATTGTTATAACTGATATTGATTATGATAAACCTTATATGGTTTGGACGGCAGATAAGTCTACGGTGTGGACTATGAGTGGTGTGCCTGGGGATGCAGAAGAAGTCCGGTGCAATGATTTATTGGAGGGAAAGATATAAAATATGGAACCTGTGACTTGTGAAAATTGTAAATTAAAAAATGAATATTCCCCGTTAATGTATTCCGGGGAAGGCAGAATGAGATTACTGGTCATAGGTTCCTCTCCCTCTTTATCTGAAATGGCAGTAGGTTCTTATGGTACCAGTAAAGACTTGTCTTTGTTTAAGTCTGTATTTGCGGAATCAGAAAAAGATTTGCTGACAGACTGCTGGTATACTACTGTGTTCGGTTGTCATTACGGGGCTAAAGAAAAACCTTCTTCAGAATATTTTTGTGCCTGTGAACGGCGTTTGCAGAATATTATATCAGAATTGAATCCTAAAGCCATAATGCTGTTTGGGGATATTCCGTATCAGGGAATATTAAGAAAATCAATTGCCAAAGGCCGGATGACAGGATTATCTTATCTGGATCTTGTAGGAGACTGTATTCCGGACAGGAATCTTAACTGCTGGGTTTGCCCTGTATGGGGGATGCCGGATCTTCTGTACAAAAAGACATATGATGATGGTGCAGAATCAAAGTCATTGTGGGAAAAAGATAATGCCGCACATATACTTATGTCTCAGTATATCAGTAATTTTTATTCATGTACCTCCCGTAGTTTTCCTGTTATCACCAGAAATATAAAGACCACACTGGATAAAGTTCAGGCAGTACAGTGGTGTGCTGATGCTTTATCCTGGGATTATGTATCCTTTGATTACGAAACAGATATGCGTAAACCGTATAAAAATGGTAGGATTTACTATGCTTCTATCTCCAATGGGAAAATTGCCTATTCTTTTCCTTTTTTCGGCAGTACTCATTTCCGGGAAGCATGGAAAAATCTTATGCTGTCATCTGTTCCAAAAGTAGGACATAATAATCAGTTTGAGGCGCAATGGACACGGCAGTGTCTGGGATACTGGCCGGAAAGATGGGGATGGGATACTATGCTTGCCGCTCATTGTATACATAATCTTAAACCGACTAATTTGAAATACTGTGTGTATACTAACTGGGGTATTGCAGGATATGACAGTGCAGCAGATCCTTATATTATCAGTAGTGATAAAGATGAAAAAGAACTGGGTTCCTATGCTAAAAACCGGATAGATGAACTTGATCCTGATGATGCCATGAAATATAATGCACAGGATTCCCTGTATACGGCATGGCTTTTTGAAAAGCAGAGAACGCAACTATCGTCCTTTCAATTACAGGGATTGCATCTTTTTATGGATACTGCCAGGACATTATCAGAAATGTCTTTTAATGGTATCCATATATCTGAGGAATTATTGAATAAAACAGACATAGATATGCATTCTAAAGTAAAAGATATGTATGCTGAGATAATGGCAGATCCTGTATTACAGCAGTGGGACGGGAATACGCCTATAAATATGGGGTCTACAAAACAATTGGGGCATCTGCTGTTTGATATTCTGCATAAGAGACCGTTGGCATATACACCTAAAAAATCCCCTGCCTTAGATAAAGAAACTCTTAAAAAGTATGATATGCCTGTTCTGAATAAGCTGCTTTACTACCGGGAATTCAAGAAAATGGCAGACACATATGTTCAGGGATGGAAAAGAGAGTGTGTTAATGGATATGTACATCCTGACTGGTTATTGAATACAGTAGATACAGGGAGATCATCAAGTTGTAATCCGAATGCACAGAATTCCTATAAACGGGACAAGATAAAAAAGAAATTAGTCAGATCGCCTATAATTCCCCGTCCGGGACACAGGATTATAGAATATGATTATAAATCACTGGAAGTAATGATAAACGGAGATCACAGCAATGATCCGGCTCTTGTTCGTTACTGTACTGATCCGAAAACAGATATGCATCGTGACGGTGCCTGTGATGTGCTTATGATTAAGCCGGAAGAACTTAAGGGGGAATGGCGTTCCGAATTGAAAAGTCTGTATACTTTTGCTGAATTCTATGGTTCTTTTTATAAAAATGTTGCAAAAGGTATCTGGGAATGGCTGCAGGGTGTACCTGAGCTATTGACACATCTTGATAATTGTGGTATACATAATTATGAGCAGTTTGAATCCCATATGCAGAAATGTGAGGATAAATTGTGGAAAATACGGTTTGCTGTGCATGATAAGTGGAGAAAACAGCAGTATGAAACTTATCAGAGGCAGGGATATCTGGAAAGTTATACAGGTTTCCGATTACAGGGATTGATGAGTCGTAATAACAGCTTTAATGGTGCTGTGCAGGGCGATGGTTTTCACACATTGTGTAAATATATGAACAAACTGCGTGATAAACTTAAAGAATTGAATTTGCATAGTGTGTTTATAGATGAAATACATGACAGTCTGGTAATAGATGCTGATCCGGAAGAAGAAGCAGAACTGGACTACTGGGTATGGTATTATGGTGTAAAGTGGGTGGCAGAACAGTGGAAATGGCTGCGTATTCCTTTGCAGATAGAGAAGGAACGTAGTGCAATTGATGGTACATGGGCTGAGATGGAAGAGTGTGGGTATCTTACCGGGGAACGGGGTAGGATTATAGAAAAAACCACATAAAAGATGCTGCTATGGTTATAAAAATTAAGAAATAGAATAATATAAGGAGTAGAATATGAGAAACATGGCATACATTGTAACTGTCGACACAATTGAACCTATTGAAGGAAAAGACAGAATTGTTTACATAGGGTTCAAAGAAAATGGTTATCACGTAATCGGTGATAAATCGTTCAATATAGGTGATACTGCAGTTTATTTTGAAGTTGACAGCATTCTTCCTGTAAAACATGAATTTGAATTTTTGCGCAAACGGTGTTATAAAGAGAATGTTAATGGCTTTCTTATTAAAAACATGAAAATGTGCAATAAATATTCTACAGGGCTTTTATTACATCAGAAAGAATGTGGACTAAAAAAATCATACAAGACAGGATATGATGTTTCAGATATTATCGGTGTTAGAAAATACGAACCGGAAGAAGATGCAAGTCCTAAAAATGAAAAGAATAAATTGAAATTGTTTCTAATGAATCATAAAACAACCCGTTGGATTGGTAAAATTATATTTTTACATAAAAGCACAAAAGAAGAATTTCCAACATGGTTTATTGATAAATCTGATGAAACCAACATTCAGAATCATAAAGACTGGTTTGAAAAATACAGAAATATACAATGTTATGTAACAACAAAAATGGAAGGACAATCAGAGACTATTATGTTTCAACCATGTAAAAATAAACTTGGTAAATTCAGCGTATATAGCAGACAAACAGCAGGCTCTGATGATATGGTTAAACTTGCTAAAACAATTAATGCAGAACAAAGACTTAAACAGGCATATAGGGATATAGGGCATATTTATGCTATTCAGGGAGAACGATGTGCTCCAAATGTTCAAAAAGGTATATACAAAAACGGTGAGCATTTATATCTATATACTGTAAAAGACTTAACAGATAACAAACTCCTTGATTATGAATCTTTCATTGCATTCTGTGATAAATACAATTTTGAACACGTGCCTGTTATTTCAGCAGGTAAAACACTAATAAACACATCAAGTTCATTAAAAAATATGCAGGATTTCACAGAACATCAATGGTTCAGGGTTGGAGAATCAATAACAAATATCGATGATAGGAAAGAAACTATAAAAGTATCTGAGTTCCACAGACATGAAGGAATCGTAGTAAGAGGACTGAATAATGAGTTTTCGTTTAAAGTAAAAAGTAATGAGTATCAGATTGCCTGATTATAAGAAGAAGAGAGTATGAAAATACCAAAGAATGAAGAGATAGTAACCATTAAGTATGAGTTTTTTTCTGATGTATCTATTTTTGGAATAAAACATGCCTGGGAGTATTATTTATTATCTATAATTATTTGAGATTTTTTTAATGGAGGTTTTGTATGAATAAATATGTTATTCCTTTTCCTGTTAGTGAAATGCAGGAATCTCTTTGTCCTGCAAATCCATGGGAAAAACTTGTAGGAAAGGTGATACGTAATAAGGAATCCTGTATGGATTCTATGGTGCTTTTTGGTATAAAGAATAAAGATACACACGATTGTGTGTACACTATTGCTGTAGGAGATAATCTTTGTCTTATTACAAAGAAAGATTTATTGGATCATTGGGAGATACTTTCAAATGACGAATCTTTTTCTGATGGAGATGTAGTATAAAAATGAGTGTTTTTATAAAAACACGTCCCATATACAAAAATACACTTGTGTTTCCTGTGTGGATCTTTGATAAACACTGGCACATATATGATACTACTGATTTTTTATATAATAAGAAGTTAGTAAAAAAACATCATACTAAATGTGATAAGGTATTATTGGACAAAACAGATATTCAGTTTGCTTTACTGGGGTTTTCCTTTCTGACTATGAAAAACATATGTCCTGTATGTGCAGAATTAGAAAAAACCTTGCTGCAGAAAAGGGGATATCTGGATAAACAGGGGAATATATTAAGGAGAAAACTATAAATTACATCAAGGATATGGTTACAATAGGACTTATCGAGATTCCTGATGAAATAAGTCTTATAATTCCTGTTTCCGGGTGCGGACGTTCCTGTTCAGGATGTCATACTCCGGAATTACAGGACAGAAATAACGGGGAATTATTTACTCTGGATATTCTTAAAAATCTTTTGGATAAATATACCGGGTTAATATCCTGTGTATGTTTTTTTGAAGGAGCTGATGACGGGGCAATTCTATCTATGTGCAAAGAGACCAAACGCAGGGGTTTGAAGACTGCTTTGTACACAGGGGCATCCAGAGCGGATAAGTTTATAACAGTAATGTTTGATTATGTTAAACTGGGGGCATATGATGTAAAGTATGGTGGCTTATCCAACAAAAAAACAAATCAGCGGTTGTTTTATCATAAGCAGGACATAACTTATAAATTCTGGGATAGAATAAAATAAATATGTTATATATTTTATATAAGATATGTATCAATGATTGTTTTTAACGACATAAAAAAGATATGCAGCTAGTGCTGGATATACTGAATAAACCACTAAAACTATGTGTTCCTTATGGAAAAGATGAACTTATAGAGGTAAAAAGTATACAGAAGGCCATAGAAGAATATAAAAAAGATAATCAGTAAAGTAGTTTATTTTTATTTACATCAATATAAGGAGTGTGGAAGTGATAAGACTTACTGAGGAGCAGCTTAGAGAAAAAGCTGCTTTTGTTTACAACTACATAGGAAATTCCGGTAATAATGCCAGTAATTCTGAGGTAGATCCGAATGCAAACGTAACCATTAAGACAGTGGCTACTATGGACAGTGAGGTTAATAAAGCAGAAGATGTGCAGATTAACCGCTACATTCTTGGTGAAAAAATACGGAAAATGTTCGGAGATGCTGAGCATGATCAGTACTATAGTATGCTGGAAAATCATCAGATATATTCTCATGATGAGTCTGCTATATTGAAACCCTATTGTGTAGCCATCGATCTTTCTCCCTTTCTTAAGGATGGGAATATTCCTATAGGGGGAAACAGTAAAGCGCCGCATAACATCCGCAGTTTCTGCGGTATTTATGTAAACCTTATGTTTCTGATTGCCGGGCAGTTTGCAGGAGCTGTTGCCGATGTCTCTTTGCTTTTGTGGTTCCATTACTTTGCAAAAAAAGAATACGGAGCCGATTATCTTGTGACTCATAAAAAGGAGATAGATGGTTTTCTGTCACAGATAGTTTACACTTTAAATGATCCTTCTATAGGACGTGGAGGACAATCCATATTTTATAATACCAGTATATTTGATAAAGGGTATTTTGAGGCACTTTTTACCCATCTGACATATCCTGATGGGACTGTTCCTGTATATGAAGAAGTAGATAGATTACAGCGGTATTTTATGCACTGGTTCAATGAAGAACGTACAAAAGCTCTTCTTACATTTCCTGTGATAACTGCTGCTTATCTTACTGAAAATGGTATTCCTAAGTATCCGGAATTTGTTGATTTTCTTGCATCTGAAATGGCTGAAGGCAATTCCTTTTTTCATTATCATTCAGATAATCCTGACAGTCTGAGTTCCTGCTGCAGACTCCGGAATAAAGTAGATGTGAACCAGTTCACCTATACTCTTGGTGGTACCGGGGTAATGACAGGAAGCAAAAAAGTATTTACTCTTAATGTGAACAGGATGGCACAGGATGGTCGTGATCTGATTACTGAATTGACGCATATACATAAATATCTGACAGCATATAATGAGGAATTATGGAGTCTGCAGGAAAGGCATATGCTTACGGCTTATGATGCAGGATATATTCATCTTGATAAACAATATCTCACTGTAGGAGTTAATGGTGTTTTAGAGGCTGCAGAGTATTTAGGATATGATACTTCCTGCTACAATAAAAAATATGAGGACTGGCTCATAAAATTATTCCGCATTATAAGCAGTTTAAATAAGCAGGATTCAGAAAATTATACAATATCTACCGGACATAAAGTTATGTTTAACTGTGAAATAGTTCCGGCAGAAAATGTAGGTGTTAAGTTTGCCCGATGGGACAAAAAAGATGAATACAAAGTACCAAGAGATTGTTACAATAGTTATCTGTATGAAGTGGAGAATCCGGATACTACTATTTTGGACAAACTAAGAATACAGGGAAAAGAACTTACTGACAGTATTGATGGTGGTGCTGCGGTACATCTGAATCTTAAAGAATGTCCTAATAAGGGAACCTGGCTGAAAATAATCCAGATGGCCATAACTGCCGGATGTTCTTACTGGACATATAATGTGCGTGAGACATGCTGTGAGGATTGTGGGTATATAAGTAAGGAAGACAGAACATCATGCCCGGTATGCGGCAGTAAGAATGTGACATGGGCTACCAGGATTATAGGGTATCTGAAAAAAGTAAAATCTTTCAGTAAAGAACGTCAGGATGAAGAAAAAAGACGGTTCAAGTCGTAATTCTTACAAAAAACTATTGACATAAAAGAATTTGTATGATATACTCTTTTATGTCAAATAGGAGGATATGTATGAATAAATTTTGTATAAATCATAAAATCGGGGATGCTGTGGTTGTTGCCAATAAACAGGTTTTATTGAGCCGTATGAATTTTATGCTAAAAACCGGTCATGTAGGTTATGTGCATAATTTTGAGGATTTTGCTGGAAAAACCGTGCATATACGGGACATTGATTCTGATGGTTTTTATCAGATACAAGAAGATTTAGGAAAGGATTTTCTTGGTTATTCTTGGGAAGATGCCTGTTTTGCTGATTATGATGGCGTGATTCCTTCTGAATCTTTGCCTGATACACATGAAAGAATTACTGCTTTGTGTGATGCTATGAAAGGGCTTCTTTTGTATAAAAATGAGCATTATGGAGATTCTGCTCTGCATCCGATAGGAATATTCTATAAGGGATCAGCAGAAGATTCCGTATTTATTCGTCTTGATGATAAATTGAAACGTATACAGAATGCATCGGGTGCACCAAAATGCAATGATGTATTGGATTTTATCGGTTATGGTTTTTTGTATCTTGCAAAACGGATGGACACTGAGGATGTATTGTCTGCCATAGAAAAAGAAAAAGATTAAGGAGAATAAATATGTTATGGATTGTTTTATTGGTCGTGTTTGCTGTGGTTTTTATCGGTGGAATAATGATTATATCTAATATTGATTATACTTACGATATTCCAGGGGCAATGTGTCTTATCTCTGGTTTTTTCGGTATTATTATATCGATAATTGGTATATGTCGTTTTACATACGATAAAATGACATATCCAGTCAAAATTGCCGGATACAACCAGAAGTATGAACTGATAACCGAAAAGCTGGATACTTTTGCCGGAAACGCGAATACATCAGAACAGTTTGCAAGTGCTTATAACGATGCATACAGTTATAATATAGATTTGTATAAAAAACAAAATACTTACAAATGCATCGGTTGTCTGTTTGATTATAATAACAAAGAAATATTAAAAATAAAATTGATAGATATTTCAACATATAAAATCAGGGATACCGATATGAATATTAAATTAAAGGAGGCTAAATAATGGTTAAACTGGATGCCGTGTCTGCCATAGAAAAAGAAAAAGATTAAGGAGAATAGTGTGGATAAAAAATTAAAAGTATGGCTTAAAGCACATGATGCTTGTGAGTCAGGTATAAAGAGATTGCGGGCATTACACATCATGAATATGCAGGATGCTTATAATAAAGCCTGTCCTGAGGATTTGATTTGGGCGATTACCCGTGAAGGGGTATTAACTCAATGGCAATGTGTACAATTTGCTTTATTTTGTATGCAGCAAATAAAAAATGAATTAACCGATGAACGTAGTAAGGCAGTTATTCCGGCACTGGAAGGCTGGCTTAATGGCACCGTGTCACAGAAAAAAATGAAAAAAATCAGTAGGGCTGCTGCTGATGCTGCTGCTGATGTTGCTGCTGCTGATGCTGCTGCTGATGCTGCTGCTTATGCTGCTGCTGATGCTGCTGATGCTGCTGCTGCTGCTGCTGATGCTGATGATGCTGCTTATGCTGCTGCTCATGCTGCTGTTTATGCTGCTGCTGATGATGATGCTAAAAACAAAGCAGAGTGGATAAGAAACAATATTCCGTTTAAATCGCTTAATCTGGAATAAGGAGAACGTTTATGCGGAAATTAATCGGTATTATTTTAGGGGTATGCCTTATTATAGGTATGACTTTGTTTTTTGCTTATGCTGTCGGGATAAAAAATACTATACTTGATTACAGTATTGCTTTTGGTATTATTTTTCTTGTATGGTTGATTGTCTGGCTTATACTTGGTGACGATAAATGATATTACGGATTACAACAAAAGACCCGCTATATGAAATACGGGATGCTGCGTGTAATACCCTGGGTAAATCTGCTGACAGTACCAGAGTATATATTCATGCAGAGGCTTATGAATATTTTGTAAATGCTTTTATTGCTAAACATAGTATTATCCGGTGTGTTCATTTTAAGATTATAGATACTGTGCGCACTGATGTAGAGCATCAGTTGTTACGTGCAACAAAAGGAAATCCACAGCCTTATTGTCAGAGTAAACGGCCTGACTGGAATAACGGGACAGAAAGGATGCCCGATGATAAAAGTATTTCTTTATTCTGTCATGAACATACAGCAGAATCTTTTATGGCAGAATGCAATCAGAGACTGTGCCATCGTGCTATGAAAGAGACACGGGAGGAGGTGTTAAAAATACTACAGGAAATGGATAACAGCAGAGATCCCTATTTTGAAGCTCTTGCTTTCTGCTGTGTTCCGAATTGTGTGTTTCAGTATGGGTGTCCTGAAGGAAAAAGACAGTGCGGTATAGTGGATATTTTGACTTATCCCGGATTTATTCTGGATCGATATGCAGAATATAAAAGATTACGTATCACAGGAGGTGTTATTTGACAATAAAAACAAATAAAGGAAGGGTAATTCTTTCCAACATGGATGAACTGCATTACAAAAGGGGGGTAAATCCTAAAATGATCTATAACATTGATGATCATCGGTATGTAGGCAAAGACGGCCGAATGCATTATAAGCCCTATGTGAAATAGGAAGGTGCCTATGAAATTTATCCGTGTAAGTTCTGATGATGATGATTACGGTGCTGAGGTTTTTGAACAGAGTTCCTATAATACCAAAGAAGGAATAAAAAAGCTGTGGGAGGATGCTTATAATTCACCAATTAATTTTATTGTTACTGATGATGAGCATAATCCGGTAAGGGTACAGGTGGAAGCTCTTTCATTCAAAGAGGTAGATCCTGATTTTGTAGATTATATAAAAAACGAAATGTTCGATTATGATTTTATGAAAGACGATAATATTTACGCCGTGGAGGAATAAATGAATATTGAAGAAGATGTAAGACTGGATAAGGCGGATTTAGCCGGGGAAGATTCCCGATTTGCCGCGATTTATTATTATTATGCAAAAGAACTTGCAAAGGCAAAAACTAATCTGGATGCAGCAAAAACTAATCTGGATGCGTCAGAAGCCCGGAGAGAGCTTTTTTACCGGAAGACCCCTCTGGAAGGGCTGAAAATTACAGAAGCGGTTATTATAGCATTGACTGCTGATGATACTGAAGTACAACAGCACAAAATTGCTGTAGACAAGGCTCAGGCAGAGGTGAATTTGCTTTATGCTGCAGTGATGTCTATGAACGAAAAAAGCAGTCGTCTGAAAGAGCTTGTATCCTTGAATAACCGGGATTATTATAATTCTGGTACGCCTACGGACAGTATGCATGACAGACTCCGATAATTATCTGAGTGCTGAGTGGAGAGGGATCTTCTGCCCTTATTGTCATATGATTCTGCCCGGAGAACAATCCTTATTTTGTCCGTGGGCGGATAAAGATTTCTGCTTGTATACTGAAGGAATAGACTTTCCGATGAAAAAAGAGGAAGGAACTATGATCGATTTTATAAAATGTGCTGAATTACGCACAAAGGAAGATGAATAATGGATTTTGGTAAACGACGGGATGTTGCACATCTGGAAGAAGGAGTATCTTATACTGTTATAAACAGTTCAGCCTCACGGTATAAATTTCATGAGGGTATTCAGCGGCTTATTTTTATGCCTATGCCCATGGTAAGTAAAAAAAATCCGCGTGTATTTGCAGATCCATCACGCAAAGGAGGATACGACTGGAGTTTTGAACTTTGGGAACATGCAAATATTGCCGGGAAAACTTATGTGTGCCCTTCATCTTACAGACAACCTTGTCCTGTCTGTGATGCTGCTAAAGCAAGAAAGGCTGCTGGTGAAACAGAAGGACTTCCTTTTGCAAAACATCGTGCTTTTTTCAGTATTATAGACTTGGATGATATTGCCTCCGGGGTACAGATTCTTGAAACAGCATCTGGATATCCAGCAAAACCGCAGTTTCCGCAGATGCTTGCTTCTATACAGAGCATGTTTGATGCTGATCCTGATAAACAGGCAGCAGCTCCAGGCGCTTTTTTTGCGGATGCTGATAACCCTCTTATAGTAAAAATATCGTGTGTTCCGGATACAACTAAAGAAGGCCGTAAATATGCCAAAATATCCTCTATAGAGCTTGTTCCGATGAAGCCTGCAGAAAAACAGATTATGCACGACAATTTGACAAAAGTTATTGTTTTTGATAACTGTATTGATATAAAAAGCGGAGCTGAATTGGAAAAAATCTATACCGGAGATATGGATGAGGATGAGGACGTAGAAGATGTTGTCTCTCCAGCAATTATACAACCTGTGCATAATACTCCCATGAAGCAGCCTATTGTTCCTCCGATTGCTCCCTCTGTAACAGCAGCACCTATTGTTCCTGTTATAAACACACCTGCAGTCAACAAAAAGGATTTCTGGGCTACCGACGATGATTCAAAAGAAGATTTCCCATTCTAATTTGTAACTAGTAAGGGGGGCTGAAAAGCCCTCTTATTTAAGGAGATATAATGGCTGACAGTAACAATATTGATGATGATAGTAATCTGGTTACTTGCGACAAGAATAATGTATATTTTTTTACTGAAATAACCCCAAAAACTCAGCATAAATTTTACAGTGTTATGGGACAGGCTTTACAGTATGTACAAAATAGTAAAGCTTATCCCTATATGAGATATGATATGTCTATAATATTACATATTAATTGTCCCGGTGGTTATGTCACCTGCTCTTTTGCCATATATGATTATCTTAAGGGTATAACTTCTGCATCTGTATATGGTATAGTAGAAGGAGAAGCTTCTTCCGGGGGTTCTTTAATGTTTCTGGGATGTTCCCATAGAGATATGACTGATAATTCCTTTGTACTTATTCATGAGCTGCGGGGGGAATGCAGCGGTAAATACAGGGAACAGAAGGATCGTATAGTGTGTTCCGATTTACTTATGAATAAATTGAAACATATTTATCTTAAGGAAACAGATATAGAGCCGGATACTTTAGATGATGTGTTGTCCCATGATATGTACTGGGATAAAGACACTTGTAAAAAATACGGAATATTGACGGAGGACGAATGACAGATTCAGAACTTAAAAAAACACAGGAAGTATTGACAGCTCCTGTAGCGGCTAAAACAGCCATACGGTTGTTTTTTCCTACAGGACATACTCTGCTTGATCTTATTGTCGGCGGGGGTACTGTCGGGGGAATGGGATATCCGTCAGGTACTATCTGCCGTGATCATGGTGATTCCGGTTCATCCAAATCATTCAAGGCAACAGAACTTATAGCTGCTTCAAGAGCCAAATACAAAGAGCATTTCAGATGGCGTTATTGTGATCCTGAACACGGGAACACAATAAATACACAGAAATTGTACGGTTTTGATATTTTTAATTGTGATCGTAATGACTATGAAGTAGAAACCGTACAGGATTGGGATTATGATATAAACAAATGGCTTGACAGTATGAAACCGGATGAATGCGGTGTATATGTGCTGGATTCCTTGGATTCCCTTATGCCGGAAGAAGTGCGTGAGCGTAAAGAAAAACGATATGCTGCAATGGATAAAGGAAAAGAATTTGACGAAGGGACATATGCTATGGAAATGCAGAAATTTCTTTCTCAGGAGTTTTTCCGGGGACTGAGCAGTAAACTGGAAGAAAAACACTGTATGCTGTTTGTGATTTCTCAGGAACGGGATAATATCGGCGGAGGATTATATGCTGCAAAAAACCGTACTTCCGGGGGAAGAGCTATAGGATTCTATGAGACTGTGCGTATAAACAGCAGAAAAAAACAGTTAGTAGAGTATAGAGGATTAACTACTTCTGTGGTAACATCAGTGACTGCTGACAAAGTGCGGCATGAGCGTCCTTTTGGTTCCTGTTTTGTTACCATTATCTTCAACTACGGCCTGGATGATATCGGGGACTGCATTGATTACCTGTATAATCTGCGGACAGATACCGGAGAATTGAAAACAGCAAATAAAAAACCAGTAGATGTTTCGTGGGATAATGAGACTATGAGCCGGGATAATCTTATAGTAAAGATAGGTAAAGATAATCTGAAAAAAGAACTGAAAAAACGAGTATGTGACGCATGGGAATCGGCATATACTATGGCAGAAGCTACAGTTGCCCGACCAAGTAAATACTAGGAGATAATATGATACAATGTGATGTAATACAAGAAGGTGTTAGTAAAATCGGCTATCCTTGGATAGGTGTTTCCAATAAAGGAGCCATTGTTCTGTTTACTTCTGCTAGAACAGGAACTCTTTTGCTTCCCGGAATTTCTTGGAAGAAAGAGGATGTGGGAACTTATATTTCCGGTTGGGATATGGGCATGTTTTCTCCGCTTAAGGGAACAGTAACCATCAGCAATGATATGTAAAAAAGAAATACTGCCTCCTGAACACTGCGCCACTGTGAAAGAATATGAAAAATCCGCATGGTGGCGTAAAAAACGGGAGGCAATACTGGATGATAAAGATTGTGTATGCGATATCTGCGGCAGACGGAGGTGGGTGTGGCAGCCTAGAAAAAAGGCATGGAAGCGCTCTCTTCGTTTTGCCGTTCATCATATAACTTATGAAAATTGCCCCAATGAAAAAAGAGAAGATTTTATGGTATTATGTAATTTATGCCACACTACAGGACATGAGGGTCTTCGGCATAAAAACATCCATACTATGTACACCAGAATAGCTGATATAATTTCCCAGTATTTTTCATACAAGGGTATTGACACATTCCATAATTGGTGATACACTGTATTTATAGCGGAAGTAGCTATGACTGAAGAAGAAATAATTAGCACTATCAGAAAGCAAAAAGGTTCTTGCGAAGGTATTTTATGTCACTTTTATGATGAGGAAACAAACACAGCATTTCTGTGTCTTCTTTATAATATGTGTGACTTTACAACATGTGAACAACGGCTTGAATATCTGAATGAGCATTACCCAGAGCAGTGTAAGACAAGCAAATTTGAGTTTATTCCGGGTGAAGTATATTCCGACGGGGCTTCCTTTTTAGTATTATGTACAAAAAGTGATGCTATAACTAATACCATGTTTGTTGGGTATCCTATAAGAAAAAATCAATGGAAGCATTGGGTAAATAACGAGGATATTCCCAACAATTACTTATCAATGTGGTGTAAAGAAGCTTTTCATCATGTAACAATGGAGGTTAAAGATGATGCAATTTAATCCGTTTATACATAGTACTTTTTTCACTCAAAAGGTACACTGCCCGTATTCTTTGTACTGCTGGAAAGGTGACAAGTGTACGGATGTAACACAATATACAAAAGAACCTGAATGTTATATGCCTGCTGATGTGTGTTTTCCGAAAGAATCTAAGGAGACAGATAATGCCAATACAATTAGTAAGAAATAAAAATGATATGTATATTTCTGGATGTGCAAAATGCATCATCAGAAATAAGCGTTGTCCTAAAAATACTGATGGGGGTTTATGTTGTGTCTGTGATGCTCCAGGTAGATCCCAAAGATATCATTATGAATACATATCAAACGAGTCAAAACCAGCATCTGAACAAATAAACACAACTTCTCCCGCCATTACAGATTTGCCTGTTTATACTAATAAACTTATTATAGAACGGACAGAACAGGAACCAGATAAACAGTACTGGCGGTATAAATTTACTGACACATGTCTGAACAGTATGTCCGGGGAAATGGATATTGCTACCGCAGCAGAAAAATGTGTAGCTATGGCAGATGCTCTTATAGAACACTTGGAGAAAACAGATGATTAAGTCTGTAGATATTCATAATTTCAATGCTCATAAAGACACACATGTAGACTGGGACACTGGTTTCTGTGTGTTATCCGGTGAGTCTGCTGCCGGAAAGTCTTCCATTCGGCGGGCTATATTGTGGGTAATAACCAACCGCCCGTCCGGAACAGCTTTTATCAATTGGGACTGTTTTGATAAAAAGAAAGTATTGATAGATAAATGCCGGGTAACTTTAGTTATGGATTCAGGAACAGTTATAACAAGGGAAAAATCCCCGGTATTCAACGGCTACTTTATTCAGACACCGGAAATGACCGAACCAAAACGGCTGGAAGCTGTAGGCACAGATGTACCGGAAGAAGTAACAAAACTACTTAACTTTTCTGATGTAAATTATCAGAAACAGTTTGACAGTCCGTTTCTTATCGGAGACACTTCCGGGGATGTTGCTAAATACATAAATAAGCTGGTTAATCTGGAAGATGCCGATATGTACCAGACTACAGTAGAATCTCTGCGGAAGGATACAGAAAAAACAATAAAAATAAATACTTCCGATATATCAGCAGAAACTATTGCAATAGAAAAACTGTCATGGCTGGATTCTGCAAAACAGATTATACAGACTTATGATGAGCATCAGAAAAAAAGTACAGAAATAACCGTACAGATAAATAGAGCAGAGGAATTACTGGAAGAATTATATAGGTATGAGCTTAGAAAAACCGGTACATCTGTATATATAAAAGCAGAAAATTTACTGTCACAAGTATCTGCAGACACACATAAAAAAGACAATCTTACAAAAGCAGAACAACTTATGGTGCAATTGAATACTGCACAACAGGAAATAGTAAAGTCCGGATGCTGGCAGAAAGCAGAACAATTGCTTCAGAAAATAAACACTATACAGATGTCTGCTGATAATAAGAAAGAAAACATAAAAAAAGCAGAAATTCTTATGGAAACTGCTGTACAAAATCACAGAAGTATGATACAATATGGTAAGGAAATCGAAGAAGCGAATAAAGAGCTTGCATCAGTGGATGTATGTCCTTTGTGCGGTAGTAAACTAGGAGAAAAAATAAATGTGTAATTTTTTTAGTTTCTGTGGGGACGGGTATGGTAATTATATTTATTCTGACTGGGAACACCGGAAAGAAGACCTGAAGCAGAATTGGGATTCCCATACAAAAATTATGACAGATCAGGGTATTCCGAATGTGATGCAGGATCGCTGGTCGAAGTATGAATATAACCCGCTGACAAAGAAGTTTTGTGTTGACAGCGAAATAGAAGGGCATGACCACGCTGCGGCGGAGTACTGGGTTAATCAGCTTGATTTTTCAGGAGTTGTGAAACCACTGGTGATAAAACCTGTCAGGAATCCGTTAACAGGCAGGCCGAAAGAGATTACAGAAAAGGAAATCAACCTTCTTAGAAAGTGGGCTTCTGTCGGGGATTCTGTCAGGGCTTCTATCAGAGCTTCTGTCTGTGATTCTGTCTGTGATTCTGTCTATGATTCTGTCAGGGCTTCTGTCTGTGATTCTGTCTGTGATTCTGTCAGGGATTCTGTCTATGATTCTGTCAGGGCTTCTGTCTGTGATTCTGTCTGTGATTCTGTCAGGGATTCTGTCTGTGATTCTGTCTATGATTCTGTCTGGGCTTATATTTCCAGCTTTTTTGATATTACATATCATTATGATTTTTCAGCCTGTGTAACATTATGGGAGACAGGATTTTTACCTGTTTACGACGACATGAAATGGATGCTGCTGTCAGGTAAGAAAACTAGGATTGTGTATAAAATAAAGACATAAAAAGGAGAAAAATTATGACAAAAGAACTACTGTCTGCCGGGGAAAATCTTCAGCAGACGCTTAACACAGCTGATAAAGTTGGACGGCTTTTAGCCATTGCAGAAGATTACGCTCAGCCTGAGCTTAAACTGACTGTGAATAATATAACGGTTGATCTTACATTTTTGCCTGCAGAAAGCCGACAGGATCTTGTTGATACCGCGATACAGTATGTAGCAGACGAACAGAAGAGTCTAGAGATAAAATTCTCGACTCTGGGGGAGTAAAAAATGCACATAACTACCAAAACAATATACATGGTACCTGATAATAAAGATGATATAGTAGACTGCATTGCTGAGGCACTGACCTTAGCTAAAGAATGGCATACTACAGTGTCTTTTATATATTGGAGGGTTATTTTTATAGTTACAGAGCATTCTTTAGCAACTAACTTATATAATGCATACACAAAAGCTAAAGCACATGATATTATTAAATAGGAGACAGACTATGTCAAAATATGTAATATTCGGGGATTGTCATCTGCGGTATGATATTCCGATATGCCGTAAAGAGACACAGGAAGAATGGCTGGCATTTCAAAAAAAACAGTTACAGACTATAGTATCCACAGCAAGAACCAACAATGCCGTACTGATATGTACCGGGGATTTCTATGATGCTGCCAGGGAACCGTCTGAAGTACAGAATATGGCTGTCAGTGTCCTGCTTCCTGAACAGATACCTGTATGGATGATTGCAGGAAATCATTCCTTACTATATCACCGGGAAGCAAACCGACAAATATCCAGTGTAGGGCTTTTTCAGTATTTCCCTAATGTAGTATTTCCCGTTGCCGCTGAAAACATCTACGGGACACGGTTTGAACATTCTGTAAAATTTACTGATGATATCACTGTTGTACACACTCTCTGTTTTGAAAAAGAAACGCCGTTCGGTATAGATGCCTGTACAGCACATGATTTACTGGATAAATACAATACCAAATGGATATTTACCGGAGATATGCATGAACCTTTTATTTATTCTGCTGACGGAAGATATGTGATCAATCCCGGAAAAATGACTGTCCAGAGTACCAGAGAAGCAAAAATACCTCCCTGTTTTTATCTTGTCGACACTGATACAGAAAAGACAGATATAATTTATCTGGATAACCCGGAAATATCGGAAGAACATCTTACAGAGCAAAAAGAGCGTGATACAAGAATATCAGAAGCAATAAAACTTATCAAAACAGGAAAACAGGTTTCATTATCTTTTAGGGATAACTTGAAGCACAACATGCAGAATAATAATGTATCTATAGAAGTACAGGAAATCATACAGGAAATAGAGAATAAAATTAAGGAGAATAAGCAATATGGATACTAAACATTTTGAAGAATTAAAAATCAAAATAGAATCTTTGAAGTCATCATATGCCAGAGCATCAGGAGCCATAGAAAATATAACTGATACTCTGAAAAAAGAATTTTCTGTAGCATCATCCGGAGAAATGAAACAGAAAATAACAGACATGAAAGCAGAGGTAGAACAGGAAGAACAACAATCAGATGCTGCCATGAAGCAGTTGGAAGAACTTCTTAAAGGAACTGAGGGGCTGTGCTGATATGGATATATCCAAAGTGAAAACTGTTGTAATGCAGTTATCTGCTAAACGGGAGGTGCTTACTGATAAACTTACAGCAGATAAAATAAAAAAAATAGAACTTGAAAAGCGGATAAAAGCAGTGACAGAAGCACAGGTGCTTATTCAGAAAACAGCAGTAGAAACACAGCAACTTATAAAAATACATCTTGAAGACATTGTAAATAAAGTACTACAGACATGTTTTCCAGAATACAGTTTTAAGATGGACTATACCATTAAATATAATAAGGCCGTATGCAATCTGCAGTTCTATAAAGGTGCCAACGAAACGGATCTGCTGGATGGTGATAGTGGCGGCGCATTGAATACTGCCTGTGTATCCTTAAGACTGGCAGTATGGACTATAAGTGCATCTGATAACTGTCTTATATTGGATGAAGCTTTTGCAAATTTATCACAGAATCTGCAGCCTCTTATGGGGGAAATACTGTCGGAATTATCAAGACAATTACATCTGCAGATAATACTGATAAGCCACAGTCCCAGTATTGATGCATGGGCAGACAAAATATATACTGTATATATGGAAAATGGTGTAAGCAGAGTATTGTAAGGAGTAAAATAAATGAACAATCTTGATATTAGCTATATCTGTCCTCATTGTGGAAAAAGAACACAACCAATTATATTCAGAAGAATAGACGGAACAATGGAATCGGAACCGAGTTGCAAATTCTGTGGTTCAAAAACACCGCAGAATATAATAGACAAAAGGATGGTAAGAAACAATATTTTGGAAGAAGGTCATAATACAAAAAAAGACTATATTTCAAGTAATAACACAGAAAAAATTACTGATAAAAAAATTATAGAAATCATCATTGCAGCAAAAAGTGATGATTCTTTTGAGCAGGTATATCAATTACTTAATAGTTATATTCATAATTATTCTGAAAAAATCCGTAGATTGGAAGAAAAACTTAATTCCGTGCACAAAGAAGCACAAAATATCTTAGACATTATAGGAGAAATTAAAATATGAATATAGGTGATTTTGAGAAATGTATGATAAATAAATACGATGTGACAGAGCAAGGATATTATCTGGTATCCCTGGGAAATGGTAAAAAGCAAAGAGGATATTTTGAGCCGGAACATATATTGTGCCCGTGGCTTGTTGATGGTTGGTGGTGGACTACTGCAATGATAAATAAAGTATTTTCAAAAATAGAAGATGACAATGCAGGAAAATGTTTACGACCTTGATAAAAAGAGTTTACCGCAGAATATAATAGACAAAAGGATGCAGGATGAATGTAAGATTTATAGAAGTGTCTACTGAATCAAAATGTTTAAGGAGCTTGGTCCAAAAAGACATTAATCATATAACAAAACTCTATAATAATAGAGAGGAGAAAAAATGATTAAACTTAGCAGATTGCCGCCGGATACAAAAGTTTTTAAATATAATTGAATATGTAAATCCATCTTTATTGTCATGTAAACACTCTATAATATCATTACATGCAAGAAACTGTCAGCAAATACTTGGTAAAAACCTTGATTCACCTTGTTCTTTTGTTCTATGCTGGACGGACAGAGATACTGCTTGGTGCAGTGGAACAATGTTCGCAGTCAGACTTGCTGAACTAAACAATATTCCTGTATTT
>Ga0172381_10000907_pt1 | contig 36940 bp, 41 predicted proteins | sample Leawel6488metaG_FD_119754 | JGI IMG/M metagenome (GOLD analysis project Ga0172381, IMG submission 119754) | Leachate microbial communities from a municipal landfill in Southern Ontario, Canada - Leachate well 64-88 metaG | ecosystem: Engineered > Solid waste > Landfill > Unclassified | place... | reverse complement strand
TTTGGCGTATTAGGGCTTGTCACAATTATTAAAAAAATGGGGTTATACCAAAATAAGCACGTACCTTGCGATTATCTTTGGGCATCCGAAAGTCAGCGCCTTGCTCTTTTACAGGGGCTTATGGATACGGATGGAAACTGTAACCTGACCGGCTCGGCTGAGTTCGTTAATACAAACAAGGCGCTTGTTGAGGGCGTTGCTTTTCTAATTCGCTCGCTTGGCATGAAGGCAACCATCAGAGAGAGCCGGGCGAAACTATATGGGAGAGATTGCGGCCCAAAGTGGAGCATTAAGTTTACGCCGTCTATGCCCGTATTCCGTTTGCAGCGGAAGTTGGAACGCCAAACGACTGTACAGCGCCGCACCACCAAATTTCGCTACATCATAGCTGCCGAGCGCTTGCCTGAACCTGTCCCAATGCGGTGCATTGCAATTGATTCGGCAGACCATCTCTATCTGGCAGGCGAATCCTTTATCCCCACGCATAACACCTGTGCCATCGTTATGGATGCTTTTTTCAGGTGCATAAAGTTTCCCGGAACGAACGCGACCATCGTTCGCAGAAACTATCGGGAGCTGGAAGATACCGATATCAAAGAAGCGCTGTCCCGCTATCCGAAAGAAGTTGCCAAGTATAATGTTGGCCGGCATGAGTTCAGCCTGATGAATGGTTCCGTCATTCAGTTCCGGCACTGTGAGCACGAGCGGGACAAGTACGACTTTCAGGGGGCAGAGATTCAGTTCCTTTATTTCGATGAACTGACCTCGTTTGAAGAAAGCATATACGACTACATCTGCTCGCGTCTGCGCGCAAAGACGGTTCTTGGGGTTATTCCAATTGTTCGCTCAGCGAGCAACCCAGGCAATATTGGCCACAGCTGGGTGAAGGCGCGTTTTGTTGATAGCGGACCTTATCTGTCCGTCCAAACGCTAAAGATTTTCAGTGAAGCGCTCAATGAAACAAAGCTCGTCCACGTCCAATATATCCCGGCGCTGGCTATGGAGAACCCGCATATCACCAAGGATTATATCTTTGAGCTTGAGCGCAAGCCCGCCCCGCTACGTCGCGCATTATTAAACGGTGACTGGGACGCATTTGAAGGACAGGTGTTCACAGAATTCGTAAACGACCGCGAGCACTATGTTGATCGGCTAAAGACGCATGTAATTGACCCGTTCTTTATACCGCTCAACTGGCCGCGTTATATGTCTTTTGACTTTGGGTACACTCGTCCATTTTCGGTTGGCTGGTGGGCGGTTGACCCGTTTGACAGGGTATATCGGTATCGGGAATGGTATGGCTGCGAAAAGGATCAAAAGGGAAAATCGCGTCCCAATGTTGGGCTGATGTTAACGCCCCGCCAGATCGCGGAAGGGATTGTAGACCGTGAACGCGAAGAAACAAGGGACAATATTCACATTGACCGCATTGCCGATCCTTCAATCTTCGATCAAAGCCGTGGTGACAGCGTAGCCGATCAGATGCGCCCGTCCGGTACGCAGAAAGGCGTTGTGTTTCGTCCCGGCGATAATTCACGGCTACCCGGAAAACTACAGGTACACGAACGCCTCAGATTTGACAATACCGGTAGACCTATGCTATACTTGTTTAGTACCTGCACGGATTGGATTCGGACTGTTCCAAACTTGCCGTATTCGCTAAAGCATGTTGAGGACGTCGATTCTGATGCAGAGGATCATTGCCTCGATGAAACACGTTACTTCCTGATGGCGCGGCCTATTGGTCCTAAAGCAATGCCAGCTGCGCAAGACTATAAGTTCGATCCCTATAGGGAGGCACGAATGTGAGCCATGAAGTTATAGAGGCCATCGGGCCGCAAGAGCTGAGCGCAGAAGATCGTGAATTTGTTGACACTGTCTACAACCGTTTGTCTACGTTTGAAAACGACATCCAGATATATCACAACGAGGCCAAGGCTTGTCGGGAAGTTTTGCGGCTGAGGGACGAGTACCAAGACCCTGAACTTAACCCTGATGGGACGGACTCGACTGCAACGCCCGCGCTGCAGCTCCAAACTTTGAAGGCAACCGTGAACAACTGCATCGCAGATCAGATGCAGAATATGCCGGAAGCGAAACTCAGTCCTGAAACACCCGACCAGCAACAGCTTTCAGACGATTTGCAGGATGCAATTCGCTTTATTGTATACGATACAAATGAATTTGAAACACTCCACCGTCGCCGTGTGGAGGATTTTTTCTGCACTGGTTCGGCTGTAACACAGATTGTGTGGGACAAAACGATCAATTTTGGAAAGGGCGACATTGCCCTGATCCGCTGGCCGATTGAATCATTCATTTGGGATCCAAAAGCAGAAGATATACAGGATGCACGCGCCTTGATTAAGGTGAGTTGGCACCCGCTTAGCTGGTACAAAGAGCATTATCCTGACAAAGCGCCATATATTCAGGGCGAGGACAACGCATACAACCAGGTCGGAATACCAACGACACAGCTTGCGCTCGGGCAGCAGGACGAAGCGCGGGCAATGTTGCTGGAATACTGGTATCGCACCTATAAAAACGGGAAATACCACATCAACGTGGCATATCTCGCCGGCAGAGCGCTTCTTGAAAAACGCGAGAATGTTTTTAGCCACGGAATGTACCCGTTTGTGATGGATGTTCACTCCACGATTGAAGGTCAGCCCATCGGCGAAGGCATTGTGAGCGAACTTACCCCGATGATGCGGTACATTAACCGCTACGCGCAGTATTTGGACACGAACCTACGCAAGTCGTCCAAGGGTAAGCTGTTAGTACGCAAAAACTCTGGTATCAACAAGGCCGATCTTGCAAATTATGCGGTTGATATGGTTGAGGGCGATAGTGTTGTTGAGGGGCAGGACTGGGGATGGCTCAGACATGAACCGCTGAATAACATGATCGTCCAGCAGATGCTTAATATGCAGTCCGACCTTAAACGCGACAGCGGCGCGAATGAATATTCACGCGGCGAAACCTCTGGTGGCGTAACTTCCGCGAAAGCCATTCTTGCGTTGCAGGAGGCTGGCGGAAAAATCGCCCAACTGCGCACGGATGTTCTCAACAATGGTTTCAAACGCATGGTTGAACAAATCTTATGGCTGATGGCGCAGTTTTATGACAAGGAGCGCATGTTGCTTGTCAACGGCAAGGATGGAAACAAGCGTCAGGTCACGATTGACCGCAAGAATTACTTCGGCGTGAAAACAAAGACCGTCCCGCCGCCTCCATATTCCGTTCAGATCGAGATTCACAAGCGCAACGCCCTGCGTATTGAAGCCATGAACGAAATGTTTATGAGCATTTACACCATGGCAGCGCAGGCGCAGCAAAACTTCCCCATTTCGCTTCTGCTTCGGTTGCTCAATTTCGAGGGCAAAGATCGCGTTATGCCCATTATTGAAGATCAGGAGAAGCAGACCGACAAAATGAATGAACTGACTACTCAATTGCAGTCTATGGCCGAGCAGATGGCACAGATGCAGAAAGAGAACGACGCCCTGAAACAGATTCAGACGCAAAGCGTGAATGAGTTGGCTAAACAAGGGCGTAGCTCTACCGCGAACAGGGGCCGCGAAATTGTTGCTGGCACGAATGGCGCATCTGGGGGCGGGGCATCCGCTGGTAGCAATCCAAATGGTGGTATGGCTGTCGCAAGATAGCCTTCACATATCCGCGTCTTATGTTTTCATAGGTCGCGTAATAAAGGAGAAACCTTTATGGCAGATACTCAGGTGCAGGCAAACCCGGTCGAAATGTTGCAACAGGAGAGCGCGGCGGCCGACGCGTCGCAGGCTCCGAAGGAAGCTACGCTGGAAGATGTGCTGATGGAAAAACCCACGGAAGGCACACCTGAGCAGCAACAGGACGCGCAACAGAAGCCCGGTTGGATTCAGAAGCGGATTCAGGAGGGTGTTGACAAGCGGCTGGATGCGGCCATTGCCAAGGCGGTAGAAGCTACCGAGGCTCGTTTGGCTAAAATCTACGAACCGCAGCTTAACACGTTGCGCAGCAGCAACATCAAGCGCGAAGCGCAAGAGCTGGTGGCGTCCGGCGATGTGAAAAACATCGAGATCGCTACCGAGCTGGTGCGTCGTCGCTACGGTCTTTCTCCCGATGAATCAATCCAGGACAATTCCACCCTAAAGAATCCCCAACCCGGAACGACCCCCGTTACGATGAGCGATGAACGCGCAGCTTTGCTTGGCAAACAAGCCGAGAAGCAGATCGCAAAAGGGATCGACGTCATGACTACCTTCAAAAACGACCCTACCGCTAGGGCAAAAGTATTAAGCGGGGAATGGGATATGTACGACGTTGCGGAATATATGACGTCGGACACCAGCGAGGCAAGTGCTGCCCCGCCCCCCGTACGGAAAGCCAACGGCGGAAACGTATCGAAGGTGGAAATCAGCAAAATGACCAGCGATCAGCTTAAGCAGCTCGACAAGGCAATCGAAGGCGGGAGCAAGTTCAGGGTATAAAAGGAGGCGCCTTAAATGGCCGTCTATGACAACCTGAACCATACCTACGATTCCGGCGTTTCTCCGTCCGTAATCCAGTATTTCGAGCGGAAAGCGCAGGAGAACATCCAGCCACAGCTTATCCATCTGCGGGATGCGCAGATGCGGACACTTCCGCTCAACAATGGGCGCACTGTCAATTTCCACCGGTTTGTCCCGCTCGATGCGATTACCACGCCGCTGTCTGAAGGCGTAACCCCGGCCGGACAGACCATGACCGAAACGGCGTTCACCGCTTTGTTAAAGTCGTATGGCGGGCACATCGAGATCACGAACGAGATGGACCTGTACATGCTCGACGACATGAGCAAAGCCGCCGCCGACCAGCTCAACGATCAGGCCGCGCTTTCCTTGGACACGATTGCACGCGACTTCCTCAACGCTGGGCTTAACGTCCAGTACGTGGACGGCGCGAACAACACGACCCGCGCTACTCTGCTCGCCACCGACGTGCTTACCTCTGCGGAAATCAAGAAGGCCGTCCGCACCCTCAAACGCGAGAACATCAAGCCCTTCCCTGATGGCTTCTATCACGCCATCGTGCATCCCAACGTCGTGTACGACCTGACCACCGATTCCATGTGGACGGACATCGCAAAGTACCAGGACAAAGCCAAGATCGAAATGTACGAACTCGGCACCATGTACAAGGTGAAGTTCTACGAGAGCACCAACACGAAAGTGTTCGCTGCACAGACCTACATCTTCGGCTCCACTTCGTCCATCGTCGCCTCCGCCAACTACGACGCCACCACGCGCGAACTGACCTACGATGCGTCTATCTCCGTCGATTCTGCCCGCGACCTGACTGGGCGGCTGGTATACGTTCGGTATACCGATTCTGGCACCCACGACACGCTGATGTGCGTCGAGAGCGTCGATGCTACCGCGAAGAAGATCAAGTTCCGCTGGCAGCCCGCGTCCTCTGTGACCAACAACTGGACGACCGCCAAGACCCTGACGATTGTTCCGACCGGTGGCGGTGTCGCCGACGTGGATGTGTACTCCACCCTGATCTACGGTCAGGATGCGTTCGGCACGGTCAAGCTCGCAAACAACGGCAACGTTTCCATCGACATCTACCCGCCCGGTGGCGCGCTTGACCCCCACAAACAGCGCGGGGTTATCGCCTGGACTGTCAAGGGCTTCTGCGCTGTTGTCCTGAACGACGATGCGATTGTGCGTATCGAGAGTGGCGCAACCGCGTAAACAAAGGGGGCAGGGTAATTCCTGCCCCTATCTTCAAGGAGGTTGCTATGCCTAAGAAAAACCCTGTCGTGACCGACGAGCCTATGGTAGACATCATTTTGCCGCTGCCCCCTGAAAGCGAATCCGGCCTTAACCGCGACATGTGCGAGCGCGTGACCATAAACGGCCACAAGTGGACAATCAAGCGCGGCGAGCGCGTATCGGTTCCTGTTTCTGTTTTTGACCAGCTCCGAAACAGATACCCCAACATTTAACCTCCTGCATGAAAGCCGGGTGAATAATCGTGACGGTCGAACAAATCAAAAACGCCGTAATGTTTCAGACGAACAACGATACGGACGATGTTGGAGATTTTACGCCATACCTGCTTGATTACATCAATGATGGGTATGACCGCTTGCTGTATGCGTATGCGTCCGAACATATAAGCGACGTGGCCGACGCCGATTATCCCCGGCTTTCTGCTGAAACCGATGTGCCTCTTGTCCCTGTTTGGGCGCACAGTGCGATTGTGGATTACGCGACCTATAAAGTCTATCAGAACGGGAACGCCACCAAACAGAACCGCAGCGTGCAGTTCTTGGGCGCTTTCCGCGAGATACAGTCCAAGCTAGGCAATGCCCCGCTGACAGGCGAAGTAAAGACCTTCTCGAACATCCCGTGGTGAGTGTATGGCATATAACTCGATCAACACATACGACGCGCGTTCGGTAATCCCTGAATTTAAGGGATTGCTGCAATACGGGGATACGATCAACGCGGATCCCCGATATGCAACGGACGCGGAAAATATGGAAACTATCGGGGGAACATTGCAGCCTGCCGCAAAGTGCCAGGTGCTTACCCCTGAACTTGACCATCCCATCGAAACGCTTGCAAGATTGTACCGGCGCTGGTACACGGGCGCGGACGAGAAAGAAATCTTGATCGCCGCCTCTGCTGGGCAACTCTACTACATGCTTCCGAGCGCTGATGCGTGGACGCTGCTTGCCCTTCCTGTGGCATGGCCTGATACCGAGTATTCCAGCAATGTATGGAGCTGGGTGGCCTATGAGATCAACCCGGAAGGCTCTGAATCGCCTGTGGATGTTCTGTTGATGTCTAACGCGCTTGATGGGATGATAATGATCCGAGGCGACAATTATTCTGTTGCCACGGTTACGACCCCAAAGAAATTCGGCGTGATCGAACGCTATGCAGAACGCATTTGGGGTGGGGCGATCATCGACGATCCTGACATGCTTGTATATTCTGCGCCGTTCGACCCGACCGACTGGGCAGCCGATACCGAAATCCCGGAGGATGGCGCAGGGGACATCAGCCAACCTTCATGGGATGGGGATAGCTTCACGGCCCTACGCGCGTTTGGTTCCCAACTGATAGCGTTTAAGAAAAACCGCGTCTGGCGCATTCTTGGCACTGACCCCGGCGAATATACCTTCAAGGAACAGTTTGGCGGTGGCTCTCCGTATTTCAATACCATTGCTGTTGATTCTGAACGGATTTTCCTGTTGGACAAGACCGGCGTAATGGTGTACGACGGACTAACTGTACAGGCTTTCTATCAGGCGTTTGCGAAAGAAATCTTCTCGCGTATGAACCAAGCGTTCCTTGACCAGTCCTGCGCGGTTTTATGGCACGGCAAATATTACTGTGCGTTCCCGCTGGACACTTCCGAAACCAACAATGCTGTATTGATTTACAGCACAGACGATAACACATGGTTGCTGCGAACCGATGTCTCTGTTGAATCGTTCCTTGCGGCCGAAGATAACCTGTACTTTACCAGCACGGCAACCCCTGGGCAGATATGGTTGTGGGCAGAAAATAGCTGGGAAACGGAAGAAGCCACAACTGACGATACTATCTGGACTTCGCCGTGGAATGATCTCGGGTACAAGAACTACACCAAGAGCAACTTCGATGTATACTTTACGGTTGAATGTATTGGAACGGCGCAAATTACGTTTTCGCTTGAAACCGAAAAGAAAGTGAAAACCAAAACATACAGCGGGGTTGGAACAGATGCCGAAGCCAAACAGAAGCGGATGCACTTCGGCGGCTCTGGCAGGCGGTTCAGGCTGATTATCGAAAGCACTGGCGGAGCGTTGTGGCGCATTGTCGGGGGAATCCTGATCGTTTCTGAAATCGATCCTGACTAAACTATTCTAGTAAGGGGGCGAGAATGTGGCCGCGAACTCCTCGATTCAGCAACACGAACCGCTGCGCGTCCCCAGCAATTGGGGCACGAACGAAAAGCGGCTTATCGCCCAACTGGAAGAATTGTTTGACGATATATACCGCAGGTTCGGGCGGCTTCGCCTCGAAGATTTGGGCGATGCCCTTAAAACAAGAATCCTTTCTACCGAAGGCATCCGTCTGGAAGTGGGCGCTCAGCGCGTGTTCCGCGCCGCGACCGAATCGGATTTGCTTATCCAGCTTGCCGCAGAATCCCCCGCTGTCCCAATGGCGGTTAGTTTGCTTTGGTATGACACCACCAACAAGCTATTCAAACGCTGTACAGCTTTAGGCCCGCCTATCGTGTGGGAAACGCTGCAAACCAACGAAGTACACACGTCGTATATCGACCTCGCCGGAAACAAGCTTGACATTGGCTCGACTGGCGAGATCAACATTGCGGCAGGCGGGAAAATCAACCTTACGAGCGTTGATGCGCTGATGGTTTCCAGCGGAACCAGCATTGGGTTGTTCGTAAGCAACGCCGTGGCGACAAAGATAACGACCTTCGCGCAACCGACTATCCCAACATCAATTTCTGCCGGAGATTTATGGTTTAATACCAGTGATGGGAACAAATGCTACAAAGCCACAGCCATTGGCGATACCACCATTGCGGCTGGGCATTGGGTTCTGTGCCAAGACTTTAACAAAACAACCAGCTTTGCGCAGAACGGAATCCCTACGTCAACCGCTATCGGCGACTTTTGGGTAGCCACGGCCGACAACAATAAACTATATCGCGCTGCTGCGATTGGGGCCACCACAATTGCAACGGGGCAATGGGTGCTGTATCAGGTCGCGGCAGGATATGTGAAAACTTCCTACATCACGATTGCGAATGACATAGATGTGGACAGCGGCGGCAACGTCAATATTAAAAGCGGCGCTAACCTGAACATCAAAAGCGGCGCGGATATCGAGATTGAAAGCGGCGGGGATATCAATATCGCAAGCGGAGGCAAGATAAACATTGCCTCTGGCGGGGACATCATCATAGCAAGCGGGGGTTCGTTCACCGCTACCGCACCGACAACCCTAAACATCACAGCGGGCAGCGGGGCTTCTGCGGTCGGGATTAAGAACGACACTTACTTCCTGTATGCCGGAAACGCAACGCCTACGGACGCGTTGTTCAGCGTAACGATGGCGGGTGCGTTGAAAGCACTTTCAGGGTTGATCGGTGGCTTCACGATTGCCAGCAACAAGCTGGAAGCCACGCCATCAGGGAAGCCGGTTCTTACCCTTGATGCCGCGAACAGTCAAATAAAAATGGGCGGCGCGACGTTCTCTTTCGATGCATACAGCCTATATTTGGATGTCGGGCCTTACGCCGGGGAAACAGATTCACAGTTCACCGTTACCGGAGGGCAAAACGGCGGGTATAGCACGCTGTTTTACGTAAGCGGGCCATTTGCAGGATGTTCAGGACAATTCCAAACGGGCGGCGACGCGAGCATCAATGGCGACTTGTGGGTGCTGGACAATTGTTCCGCCGCCTCCTTTACCGACCGTACCCCGTCCTACGACGGCGACGCGCTGGCTGATCTGGCTTTGGTCAAGACAGACAAGAAGGGCGATATCGACCATTCTACCCTGCCTGAACTCGCGCGGAAGAAGATCACACGGCAGACGAGGGACGCGAAGGGCAAAATTGAAACGGTTGAAGAAGATGGCCGCGATATCGGCATGATGGTTTCGGTTCAGACGAAGGCAATACAGCAGTTAAGCGAGATTGCGACGGCCCAGCAGCAACAGATAGACGAACTTACCAAATCCATACAGCAGTTAAACGACACGGTGGCTGCGCAACAGAAGCAGATAACCGCACTCTCCAAAGTCTCCAAAAAATAAGGAGGACGACCCCATGAGCCAAGATTATATTGGGAAACTGCCTGGGCTAATCAAAGATGGTGACGATACCTATTCTGATGTGCTGACCGCGCTTGGGTTGGCAGCTCTAGCCCCTATGCCCATTGGTGACTATAACGACGGTCGCAACGTCCCGCCCATTGCCTCACTGAACATCAACGGAAGCGAGTATAGCCTGAAATCCGTTCTGGAAGCGATTGGCGCGGTGCTTACGCGCTTTGTCGAAAAGACCGGCTATGGCATTCTGTCAGGGCTGGAAGTTGCTCAGCAGGGCACGCCCGACATGACTGTTTCGGTCGCTGCGGGCATTCGATACAAGGCCGATGGAACCCGTCAGGCGGTCGCTGCTATTCTTGCACAGGCCATTACTGCCGCCGACACCGTGAAAGACCGCACGGATATTATCTATGTCAATTCCGCTGGCGTTGCAATCTATCTGGCTGGCATCATCGAAATTGATGCGGTCGCGGGCGCGCGTTCATACACGGTCACGACCAACGCGGTAGCAACCGACACGATCACGATTGGCGGGCAGACTTTCACAGCGGTTGATGCTGATCCGGCAGCCGGGCAGTTTATACCGGGAGAAAGCGCGACCACCTGCGCAACAGCGCTGGCGGCCGTTATCGGCTCGAACGCAACGCTTGCAGCCTTGTATACGATCACAAACCCCAGCGCGGGCGTTGTACGGCTGGTAGAGACGGTCGCAGGCGGGCTGCATAACCCCAGCGTTGCCACAAAGACGGGCACTGTCGTTATCGCAAGCGGGACGCTGACTAGTTCGGTAGCGCACGTCGCTGGCGGCACGGCTCCTGCGGTTCCTTCTGGTGGAACAAACATCGCGGAAATCAACGTGGATGCCAACCAGACCATTGTTGAGACTGCCGACATTACCGACAAGCGTGTTTGGACTGCGCCGGGCGTAGCGTAAGGAGAACAATATGTATCTGATCGACAGCCTGCCTCAACTCAACCTCGGGCGTATTGGCGAAAACGACGTAACCGAGATTGAGATAGACGTATCTGCGTGGCTGACGGATTACCCCGCCATGACGTTCGCCATTTCAATGATTGCGCCGGGCGGGAGCGCGCCCTTCCTTGTGACCGGCGTAACCGAAACGGCGGGCGTTCTGACGTGGGTTGTCGGGGCGGAAGCGTTGCAGGTTAGCGGATCTGGAACGATTGTCATTGGCGGGTCGTTAGCCGGTGTTGAAAAGCGAAGCGCGCGGACGGATGTATTCATTTCGCAGGGCCATATCCAGCCGGACGGAACGCCCGTCGAATATGGCGTGGCTTCTGATGATGCTCCACTTATGGACGGAACCGCCGCGCCGGGGGTATCGTTCGCATATTCTCGAAAGGATCACGTGCATCCGTCTGATACCACAAAGGCCACCCTTATCCGTCTCGCCCCGGAATACAGTGCTGGATCAACTTATGCGCTTGGCGTGTTTGTGAGCCTTGCCTCAACGGGGTTGTTTTACGAGTGCACCTCTGCGATTGCGACGCCCGAAGCGTGGACGGCAGGGCACTGGACGGCGAGAACCGTAGGATATGTGCTGGCTGCGCTGGCTACATCGCTCGCTGGCAAGGCCACCTCCGCGCAGGGTATCCCTACTGGCGGCACAGCCGGACAAGCGCTTGTTAAGTCCGGAATGCCGGACTTTGTGACCGAGTGGGCGGCGGTGGGACGCACAAACCCTAACCTGCTAGATAACTGGGACTTTGCGAACCCTGTAAATACTTATGGGCGGTTAAGCGGAAATGCAGGCGTATATACTGGAAACAATGTATTCCCGTGTTGGATATCATGGGGCTCGATAACGTGGATAGAAGGGACAGGAGTTAGTCTTGCCGCCAATACTACTTGGCAGCAACGGCTTGAAATCCCGTATACATCGCTTTTGGGGAAAACCACAACTATATCAGTAAAATTAAGCAATGGTACCTATGCCCTAGTAACGGCAACGTTTCCATCATCGGTAAGCGGAGCAGATGCGTATAATGGAGGAGCATTATCAGGAGTTGGAAGCGCCGGTGTGGGGTTTGAGTATCGGTCGGGTGGCGTAACGATTGGCGGGATGACCCAATACTATGTACCGTTTGTTCAAATCGCAACCGTATCCGGAACACCTACAGTCCGTGAAATGTATTGCGAACTGGGTTCTGTGAGCACGCACCCGACGGCAAAACCTATGGATTATGGTATTGCATGTTGTGCTTGCAAGCGATATGTATATAGCACAATGCAAGCTATGCAGGGGACGATCGAAGCAGATATTGCATACGTGAATATAAAATTTGAGCACGAAATGCGTATTCCACCATCGTTGATAAGTTACCCAAGCACAGCATGGTTAATCGCTGGAGGTAGTTCTGGGACTCAATCTCTGCCAAGTTCTCCGTTACACACTATAACGAAAGAGTCGGCGATGGTAAAGATCAATGCATCAGGCTATCCCGGATTTAATGTTGCGTTGGCATCATCTGCGGTAGCCCCGTTTGTTTTTAGCGCGGAACTGTGACAGAGGAGGAAATCTCATGAGTAAAGTATACATTAAAATCCAAAACGGGTTGATTACCGCCATCAACAGCAGCGAATTTCTTTCCGACACCACCGGCTGGGTGAAGATCGACGAAGGCAACGGAGATCGCTACCGCCACGCACAGGGCAACTACTTGCCCGGCCCGCTGATCGACGAGCAGGGGCGTTACCGCTACAAGCTGGTGGACGGCGCGGTTGTGGAACGCACAGCGGAGGAGCTGGCGGCGGACGTATTGCCTGCCCCGGAACCCTCCCTTGCCGAGCGCAACCGTGCGGACATTGACTTTTTGGCCATGATGGGAGGCGTGAAACTGTGAGCGCGAAGTTTGAGCTGGTACGGGACTATTACCGCAGGGGTCTTTGGAGCGCCGAGCGGGTGAAGGATGCCGTAGGCAAATGGATTACGCAGGCAGAAGCTGACGCGATTCTTTCCGGGGCGGAAAACCTGTAAACAGTCAGGACGGGCAAAAATCCGTCCTTTTGTGTGCCGAGAGAAAGGAAGGGTTCACAATGCCAACCAAAATCACCAATGCCGCGCTGATCGCCGCCGGTAAGGAACTGCTGGCGCAAGCGCAACAAACCACCATTCCTTACGTGGCCAACGGCATGGATTTGAACGGTATGGATTGTCAGGGGCTGGCGGAATACCTGCTCATCCGCTGCGGTATACCCAAAGCCGAATGCAACCTCGCGGGCAGCAACGCCCACTGGCGCAAATGCGTGTGGACGGGCACGCCGGAGGAGTGCAAGGCGACCTTCGGCTGTGTGCCGGGCGGCGCGTTTGTGTTCATCTGGGAAGAAACCGGCGCGCCTGCCAAATATGACGGCGACGGGCTGGGCAACGCGGAGCACATGGGCGTGTACCTGGGCGATTGCGTGATCCACGCCAGCAGTTCCCGCGGGATGGTAGCCGAAAGCAAGTTTACGGGCAAAACCATCCCCAACGGCGGCTGGAACCGTGTAGGCCTTTCCTGCTGGGTGGATTACGGGCTTTCGGAGTGTCAAGAAGAGGCCATTTCTGAGGCTATCTCCGAATCGAAAATACCCACCAACGATAGCACAGATCCCCCCGTAAACACTTCTTCCGTAGACGTGTCGCAGTTTTTCACCATCAAACAAGGATGTAAGGGCGGGGCTGTTCGTCGGCTGCAAACGTGGCTGGCTGACCTAGGATTCACGTTGACGGTGGATCATGACTTCGGACCGACGACCGAAGCGATGGTGAAAGTGTTTCAACGGGATCATGGGCTGGCCATGGATGGCGTTGTGGGGCAAAAGACCTGGGCGGCGCTGGCCGCGGCGCGAAAGAGCGTCTGCGAGGGGGCGAAGGGATAATGAGCGACGCAATGATTACTTCATTTGGCGCGGTGATTGTGGCGTTGATCGCACTTATCGGCACGCTGTATTCCTCCAAAAAGACAGCGGAGAAGGCCGCGAACTCGGCAGCAGATCGCGTAGGGACGCTGACGGTTTACCGAATCGACCAGTTGGAAAAAAAGGTGGACAAGCACAACACCCTGATCGACCGGATGTACTGCGTGGAAAAACGGCTGGATGTGCAAAGCGAGCAGATCAAAGTGGCAAACCATCGGCTTGAGGATCTGGAAAAGGTGGAATAGAGATGCAGGAAAAAGTACGATCTCCTGACACGGGAAAGCCTTATGTGCAGTTCAGTAAAAAGATGGTTATTCTTTCGATCGTGAGCGCGGTCATCATCAGCATTATTGGTATTGTGCTGTGCGCCGCCGTAGGAGCGCCAGACGATGCGGGCGTGGTTGCGATCACAAAGACATTCATCGGTTTTGCCATCGTGGTATTTGCAGCCTACAGCGGAAATTCTGCCGTTGAGAAATGGCTGGTATCTAAATACGGAAAGGGTGGGAATAATGGCTAATTTCAAAGCTATCCTGTCTCTGGTAGATTGGCGCGACGTAGGCGTACGCGCCGGCAAGACGTTCATTCAAGCTGCTGTGGCCTATCTGATCGCCGCGCTAGGCAACGCTGATATCTTCGGCGGCAACGCTGGTAGGGCGTTTTGGGTGGGCCTGTTGATGTCTACACTGGCCGCAGGAGCATCCGCCGCGTGGAACGGCGTAATCAAGCCTGCCCTAGCAACCTGGAAAGACAAACTGAACGACAAATGACATTCTAAGGGGTGACGCGAGCGATTTCCTCCCGCGAGCTACGGGCGCTGGACAAACGGTGTGGTGGGGCCGCCAGCATGAATTGCGCTATTTCTGTTTGCATGATATAATAAACTGTAAACTTCCCAAGGGAGGGATACTGATGGCGTATACGGCAAAGACAGCCGAAGCAATACAGGCCCAAGCGACGACCGAGTATCAGAGCTACTACGACCAGTTGAAGCTTGCCGCACAGCAGCAGACTGGAACGCAAGATTTGCTTTATCAGCAGCAGAAAAGCGGACTTGGGACAACCTATGGAACCCAAGTCACCGCCTCCCAAAAGGAGTATGCAAACACCTATTCGCAGGCTGCGCGCGAAACGCTTTCTCGCGGGATGCAGCGTTCTACATATAACAATCAGACGTTGGCGAACGTCAACACGAAAGCTGCCGAGGCGAAGCAGACTATTTATAATGCGCAGGCTGCCGCCGAATCCAATATTGAAGCGCAGCGTACGTCGCTTGCGTCACAGTTGGCCGCGCAGATCATGCAGTACGACGCTAGTCAGGCGGCGGACATTCAGAAACGTATCGCTGAAATCGGAACCGAAGAATATCAAAAGACGCAGGACGATATTGCGAACACGCTTGCGCAGACGCAACTGGAAGAACAGATGCGCCAGTTCAATGTGGATCAGTCCGCACAGACTGTGCAAGATCAGATCGCAAACGCGCTTAACCAAGCGCAGCTTGACGAGCAGACGCGCCAGTTTAACGCGGCCCAGGCCAGCCAGACGGCGCAAGAACAGATTGAGAACGCGCTCGCTCAGGCGCAGCTTGACGAGGAGGCCCGCCAATTCAACGTGACGCAAAGCAACAAAACGAGCAGCAAGAGCAGCTCAGGCACAAAAAAGACAACGGCGGCGGCGACTGCCACAACTGGTTCAAGCGTCTTTACCACAAACCAGTTGACCAGCCTGCTTAACAAGGTGAACACGCCCGCCAAGGCCACAACGACTACGACGAAAGCGACTACAACGAAATCTCTTGCGGCCGACATTAAAAAGGCTGGCTCAGTCACGTCGTTTGCGCGAAGCAATCTGTTTGGGAAGTAAAGAGACGTCCGGAGGGTAAAAGCGTGATATATGGAGATTGGCTAAGGGAAAAGGCAAAGTTTGCACAGCCGGAGCAGGCTCAGGAAGAAACGACGTCTGTTTTCAAAAGGCCGCGGTCTACCGCCAATTCTGATGCGTCCCTATATACTGCGCAAAAGACGGCCCGGCAGACGTTGCTCGCCAAAGAGGACGATACCGACAAATGGTATAAGGGCACCGTCCCGACAGCGAGTGAGTATGCTGCAAGAATCGTAACGGTATCTGTGGGGAATGAACAGGTTGGCGACTACCTGCTTAAATCTCTTGCCGAAATGCAAGCGGATCCATCCACGTCCATTTATGACCCATACACGGCGCCAACGAATCAATCCCTTTCGGCGCTGGCTGAACTGGGGCTTGATACGTCTGGCGGGGCAACATCCAAATGGATTGAACAAAACTCATATCTGAAAAACTATTACCGGACTGGCGTAAACGGAACGCCACTCGCGCCGACAAAGAACTCAACGCCAGAAGAAAGTGCCGCATACTATTATTATAAAGTTCTCCAAGACGAAGATACCACACAAAAGGCCGAAACCGAGTGGGCGGCCGTACAGGAGCAGATCAATTACTGGGCCGGTCGCACAGACCGGAATTATTCGGACGAAGAAATCCTTGCCAAGATTGATTGGGCAGACTATCCTACACTGGTGAGCATGGACGCCGACAAAGCGGCCGGAACGCCCACGCAACTCAACAGGGCGGTTGGATACAGCCAGGACGCCTTGAGTGGCGTCGTTTGGGCGGCGAGAAATGAAAGCACAGGAAACGCTTTTGCTGATAGCGTAGCCTCCGCGATGGGCAAGGGCAATCAGTACAAGGCAGACGATACGACCGCCTCGCTGCTTGACCCTGAAAGCGAAAACTATGATCCGTACAAGGTCGGCAGCACGCTTGACGATGCGGCGCTGTATTTTGGCGTATCGTCTTTTGATTCTGATTGGCTAAAGAATAACCGAAACGCCTTGTCCAGCGGCGATAAGACGGCGGCGAAATACTATCAGAAAGTATATGACGCAGAGCAATTCACCAGTCAGGCCGAAACCGAGCTGGCCGCGTTGAACACAAGCATTGATGATTGGCTCAAATATTCATCTGATCCAGAAGTTATTCTTGATGGGCTGCTGGACGATTCGCCGACGCTGAAAAAGATTGACGAAAGCCTGAAATCGGGAGAAGTTCTCTCTACGACCAGGGCAATTGATTATCGCCTGCAAGATGTAGAAAATGCCGTTCGTACGCGCTGTTCTGAGATCAATTCGGAAAAGCAGAGCGCCGATTATACTAATTCCGTGGTGAAAGTGCTTGGTGGGGCGCAGAGTAAAGACGAATCGGCAGCGGCAGTTGACACGGCGCGTGACGATACGATCAGTTCTGCTGGGGGAACAATCAAGCAAAGCGGCACGGTCGCCGAAAAGCTCGCTTTCGACGTTGCCTACAGCGCCGACTTCGGTACGTATGTGCAGCAGATCAAGGACGCAATCGACAATGGAACGGCTGACCCCGCTACGAGTTATCAGGCCAGCCTTGACCGCAACGATGCCTATGCCTCTAAAAATTATATGGCGGCGAAATCAGCCGTTGCGAAGTATGAGGAAGCGGTTGCGACCAAAACTGCGGCGGAACAATCCAACGCGCAACTGGGCGCGGGGGTATTGCCCTCAACGGAAACACAGGCGGCGCTTACTGCCGCCGACAAATACATCGCGGCGCACCAAACCGAGTATACGGAGGCCCAGCAGACAATCGCGGATATACAGGATGCCTACGCCTCCTCTGCCACCTTAGGGCAGATGGCTGGCGGGGACACCGCGAAGCAAGCTACTGCTGGCGGTGTGCTTTCCGTTATGGACTATGCCTATTATTATGGCAAGGATTATACGCCTACCGAGTGGAGCGCGCAGAACATATATGATGCATCCCTGACAGGCGGGTATTCCTATGAGGCTACGGCCAAGACCGCAACGGATCAGATCGCCGCGAACACAAAAGAGATCGACCGCATTGATTACGTCTTGGAGCAACTGGACACAAACAATGTCAAGATAGATAATAGTTATAAAACGAACCTTGAACGCCGCAAGGCTGCGCTTGAAAGGGACACGCAGGACGCTCAATATTTCACCCTGCAATCATCTGATGGGTTCGACACGGCGGCAGAATCCTACGCGCAGAAGGTCACGGCCGCATGGGATGGAAAGGCCGCACTGTTCTGCCCGGGCGAGCGCGACGGGATTAGTTTTCTTTCTTATTCCGTCGTGAAGCCGGAGTACGGCATAAACGAGAACCAGGCGCCGTCCATGAACGATTCCGAGCGCAAAACATATCTGTATCTCGCCGGGACGCAGGGTGAAACAGCCGCGCAGGATTATTATAACCATATCACGGATCCAACCTACGGGACTGTGACCGTGCGGCAGTCCGAGAAGTATCAGGAGATCGTCAAGGAGTTCGCCGATCAGAACGCGGTGGGGGCAACGATCCTATCAGTGGTCGAATCTCCCTTACAGCTTGCCGGTACGGTCTATTCGGTTAGCGCGGCCATATCCGGGCAGGAAATTAACCCTTACAACGCAGCGTTCGTGCCCACACAGTTCGTTCAAGGGACGCGCGAGGAAGTCAAGGCGAATATTACAAAGAGCTTGGGTGAAGGGACGCCCGCCGAGTTTGTTGCAAACCTTGGATATGATGTGGCGACATCCTCTGCGGACAGCCTCACAAGCGGGGTTCTTGGCGGTGGGAGCACCGTTGCGGCGGTATCGCTGATGGCGTCCGGGGCAAGTGCCTCTGCAATGCAAGCCGCAAAACAGAACGGCGCTACGGACGAACAGGCGCTCTTGCAAGGTGGCGTGACTTTCTTTGCGGAGTCAATCACAGAATATATCCCGCTGGACACGATGATAAAAACGTTCAAGCTGGGCAAGGCGCTTACAATTAAAACCCTGCTCAAAAACGTTGCGAAATCAGCAATGACAGAGGGCGCTGGCGAGGGTGTCAGCCAGTATATAGAGGGTACTACGGACGATCTTATTATGGGCAAGTTGTCCCAGTATAATACCCTTCGTCAACAGTACGTCAAGGACGGGATGACGCAGGATCAGGCCGATAAAAAGGTCACTGTTGATTTCTGGAAAGACGTAACCTATAACGCACTTGCAGGGGCATTGTCTGGTGCGCTTTCAACCGGGGCATCGGGAGCTGCGAATTTCCTTTCTCGCAGTTCTGATGGGAAAAGCGGAGGCACGCCAACTGTTCCCACCACAAATACTCCTACCGGCCCAAACGTCCCCATGGAAGGGAACTTAACCGCCGAGAACGACCAGGAAGCATCGCTTGATTTAACCGCCTTGGATAACGCGCCGGCCAGCCAGATCGCTCCTGAGGTCGCCCAGCCGGAGCAACTGCAAACGACAAACGAAGCCTTCGCCGTCCCGAACATCCTTACCGCCGCGTATGACCGCCTTAAAGCGGCCCCCGTCACGCATAGCGAGGCGGTTGCAATCGCAAAAGAGCTTACATCTTCTGGCGGCAAATACACTGGCGGCTCTTTAGTAACCGCAATTGAAGCGTTGACTTTGGAAGCGCGCGACGGGGCAAGCGAAAACGATTTGTACCAGCAGGCTAATTCAATCGCGGAGAATCTCGCAACGGATACTAGGGCGGCCAAGGATGCCTATGCCGAAGTAAGGGAGTATTTGAAAACCACGCCCTTCCGGCTGACCGAAATACAACGGGGAGAAGCCGCCAGCGCAAACGATAACGGCCTTGGTTTCAGGCGTTCTGTTTTCGGCAAGGTCAGCATAAAGAATGACGCGAATACTACGCTAGACCAGATGTGGGTTGAGCTGGCCCGAATGGCCCCCGGCTTATTTCCCGAGGATGCTGCCGAAGGGGATATGACGGGAATACTTTCTGCCGCACTAAAGAAAATATACTCTGCGGGGAAGGCCGACGAAACCGCACAAGAGTTCTACCGGGACACCATTTTGGATGCCCTTAGGAAAGGCGGGCAAGCACAGGATCAGAACAATCAGGCCGCGGCGCGCAAGGTGGCCGCACTAAATTCTGCGCTGGCATCCAACGATGTTTCCAGTCAGACAGCAACGATTGCCGCCGCCCTGATGGAAAACGAAACTGATTCAGAAGCCGCCACCGCGGCCGCCAAAAAACTTGTCACCGAATACGGCGCGAAGAAGGCCATCAGGACGCTGCGAGACGTGGCGCTGTCAGGCGATACGACTGCGGGACTTGCAATCATACAGACCGTGCTGAGTGGCGATGCAGAGGCCTCCGCGGCGCTAGAAACGGTGGTCAACGCTGGAGCTGCTCCCGCGTCTGTTTCGGCTCTGGTTGCCGCTGCTCAAAACGTCAGCGACACTCCGACCGTGCAGGCCGCCATAAATGAAAGCATGGTTGCCGAGCAGGTCAAGGCGATTATTGCTGATGGCGCGCTGGATGGATTACAGTCTTTCAAGTCCGCATTGTCACAGGCAAAAGAAAATGTGCGCGCGGCCAACCAGCAGCTTATCCAGGCGCAAAAAGAACATGAAATCGCTGGTGAAAATGCACAATTTTTGAACTCGCAATTTGTGCAAGACCCCACAAAACCTGAACTGCGCAATTCCATGTCGCAGGCAATTAAAGACCTTGGCGGGAAGGCAATTGTTGTCCAGCAAATGCAGGCTTCCGTGGATAAATATGCCGCACAGCAGACTACCGCGCAGAACATGCTTACCGCGCAACAGAATAGCGTGTTGAAGGGGATTCGCCAACAGGCACAGACGGATGTGGCGAAGGCGCAGGCAACACGGGAGGCGTCCGTTAAGACCGCTATGGTGCAAAAGCTGGCGACGGAAAGCGCTGCAACGCCTGTTAGCCCATCTAAGGGCAGCCCCGACATCCGTTACGCGAAGGGTACGCCCTCAGCGGAAACCGCAACGCCCCCCACAGCCCAAACCAGCGCCAAGCGCCTAACCAACCCGGTTGAGATTGCTAAGTCTCTCGCAAAAACGTTGAGTATCGGGCAGGCTATCGGTACGCGTAAAATGAATAACATGCCGAAGGAAGTCAAGGGCTTTTATGACGCGCGTGCGAAATACCTTGCTGTGCGTAGCGTTAATGCTGGCGACTTTACCGTAACCATGCACGAAATCGGGCATGCCGTTTCCGACAAACTGGGGATAGAAGGCACGCCTGAAATGGTTGCCAACCTTGACCCCATGTTTGCTACGAAATATTCTGCCAAGGAATTGCCCGGAGAAGCCTTCGCGGAATTTATGTGGCGATATCTGACGAACGATGCAGAAGCGGTTGACTTCGCAGGCGAGGGTTTTATCGCCGACTTTGAGCGCAGGTTAAAAGACGCGAAGCTGTATAAACCTGTCCAGCAGGCGAAGCAGCAACTTGAAATCTACACGGGTGCGGCGGCGCAAGACCAGATGGGTTCGATGGTCGTTGACCGAAGCACACAAAAGGCACATCCGTTTGCAGAGCGCTGGACTAGCCTTATTGCGGGAATGGCCGACGATACCCGTGCGGCCGCCAACGTAGACGCAAAGGTGCGCGCCCAAGCCCAAGACGCGGTTCCCCTGACGGACAACCTTCGGAACTCCGCGCTTATGCGCAACACGTCGGCGCAACGGGCGTTCAGTCAGATTGATAACGCGCTGACCGATTCCCATTGGCATGTGATCGGAGAAAGCCTTGGCGCTCGGTTCGAAAATGCGGGCGTAAAAGGCAAAGACTTTATGCCTACGGTTGAATATATGCTGGCGCTGCACTCGCTTGACCGCGACGCGCAGGGTAAGGCAGTTTTCGATAACCATATCACCAAGCAAGCGCGGCTGGACTTTATTGCGCAGGTCGAACAGGAGCGTCCTGAAATTGCAAGGGCTGCACAGGCGTTTCAAGCGTTTCGCACAGACTTCTTGCAGGCTTTTATGGTGGATACCGGGTATATAAGTCAAGACTTCTTTGATGGCCTAAACAAGATGTATCCCAATTACGTTCCGACCAACCGCGTAAAGTCTGGCGGGAAACGGAACCTGAGTTCCGATACCTATTCCATCAAAAAGGCGACGGGTTCCACCGAAGAAATCTACAATCCGCTGGACACCTTCGTTCAGATGGTTGGAAGCATTGTTGAAATGGTAAGCAAAAACAATGCGGCGCTCACCTTTGACACCATTTACAACAAATACGAGGGCATGGGCGAGTTCGCGCGCAAGATCACTCCTGATGCAAAAAAAGTTACTGTGGACACAACCCAATTGCAGGAGAAGATCGGCGAATTGCTGACGGACAATACCGACGAAGATATTATGACACAGGTTCTTGATCTGATCGGAACAGAGCAGACGCAATGGCAAGGGACTGGCGGGACAACGCTTGCCAATTCGATAGCGGTTCAGAAGCCAGACGGTACGAAAGCCTATTATGAAATTCTTGAACCAGCCCTATACAACATGTTTGAACCTACGGCGAGCAGTTCAAAGGGCGCGTGGGATATTGTGGGCAGGGCTGTGCAAGGCATGAGCCGCCTGATAACTGGCACGCTGTTCATCCTGCGCAACGCCCCCCGCGACTTCCAGAAATCGGTCAGTTATGGAACCTGGGCGAGCAACTATTTGACTGGCGGCGTAAAGTGGGTTAAAGCCTTCTACGACGTCTGGCAGGCAAAAGGTGAGTACGAACAGTACAAAGCGCTTGGAGGCGGCGGCTGGACACGACTGGACGCCGCGACCACAAGAGGCGCTTCGGAATATCGCGGAGAACTGTTTAAGGGTTACAACACAACGGGCGTCGGTCGCACAATAAAGTGGGCTGGGAAGAAAGTCTGGAACGGCGTCACGCTTTCCCGCCTTAATGAAATTGCTGAGCAGACCTCACGTTATGCCGAGTACCGTTTCGGCAAGCAGGACAAAACTACGGCAGAGGGCGCGCAACGTGCTTTCCTCAACGCGCAGGAAGCAAGCGTTGACTTCCGGCGCAAAGGCAATTCACAGATTGCGATGGACATTAAAAAGCTGGTTCCGTTCTTTAGCGCGAGTGTCCAGGGCATCTATCAGACTGGCCGCGAATATACCGATCCAGTTGAACGCGCAAGGCTTCCTGCCCGCTTTGCTAAAACAGTATTGAATGTGGCGACCGCCTCGGCTCTGGCCGCGGGGCTTTGCATCAAATACGCAGACGACGACGATAAAGAAGAATTTGCTTGGCTTTCGGACAGCCTAAGATCAGGGCACATTTACCTGCCCAACTTTGCGCCGGATGTGTTTGGCGATTCGCCGTATGTCCGTATCCCAATTGCGCAAGACCCGCTCGCCTATGCGGTACATACGCTCGCCACAAATGCAGTATGGAGCGGGCAGGGCGACGATCTAACCATCAGCGCGGCGGCTTTGGCAGATACGATCCTTGGCAACCTCAACCCCGTGAACAGTACCGTATTTGATCCGATCCTCAGCGTGTCCACGAACAAGACCTACTTCGGAAGCACGATTGTTCCTTCATACATGTCTGGATGGGATGCCACAACGCAATATACCGACAAGACAGCAGACGTGTTCAAAGGAGCGTCGAATCTTCTTTCCGGGTTCGGCGTCAAGGTTTCTCCGCTCGCGCTTGAATATATCGCCCAGCAGTACACCGGATCGCTCGGGCAGCTTGCATTACCCGCTATTGGACAGAAGGATATTGGTTCGGGCGTTTCGGCTGCCGTTGCCTCCGCGCGGAAACGGCTCACAAGCGACCCGTTGCTGAGCAATGATGTTTTGAGTTCCTTCTATGACGGCAACGCAATGTTGGTAACAGTTACCGAGGCCGTTGACAATGACCGCCCGCTTAACATGTTGCGCTCTGATCTAACGCCGGAACAGGCAGGAACGGCCTATCAGGAGGCATACGACCTGACCCATACTGGCGGCATTATCGCAGACACAAAGAAGATCGTCACCGAGGCGTACAACACAATCGACGCTATCGACGCGAACACAACGTTGACGGACGAAGAAAAGAATACGCTGGAAAGGGAAACCCGGCATACCATGCTGGAAACCGTTTTGGATGCGCAGGAAGCAATCGGCGCGTATTCCGCAAAGTATATCAACGGCGAGAGTATTTTGAACCGGTTTGTTGAAGGCGCCCGCGCTACGGTTCCGACCGCCTATGATTCGTTGAGCGACACCTTCAAGGCCGATTATGATTCTGGCGAACTTTACATGAAGCAAGCCTATACTGTTTGGGAAAGCACCGGGAAAGATTCTGCGCTTCCGCACCCCAACGAATCGTTCTCGTATAAAGAAACCAAGTATACCATTGAAACCGCTGACTGGGACAACTGGGTTTCCATGTATAAAAAAGGCTACGTGGAATACATGGCGAAGAACGCGAAAAAATGGGACGCGCTGACCAGCGACGAACAGATCAAGCTTTTAGGCAAGGCCCATGAGGCGGCGCACGACAACGCCAAAGACTGGTACATGAAGCTGAAAAAGATCAAATAAAAAAGGCGCTCTGAATTTCTCCAAAGCGCCCTGACAGGCGTTATTTCGTCCCTTCCTGTTCAAACGGCTGAACCTGCTTGCAGACAAAACACCAGATGTGTTTGATATGCCCCGTAGCCGTTCTACCTTTGCGCTTCGGCATGGTTATCCGGCTCCCGCAAACAGGGCACTTGAAATCACGGTAGACAGTTTTCCGCCACGCCATGCCTACCCCTCCCACGGGGTTGCGGTACGCAGTTCTTCGGACGGCCACGCGCCAATCCATATCCTTGCGGCTGGCTTGTAATCACTTACGCGATTTCGCATCGCGCACCGCTTTACAGCCGCTTCCGCGTAACGAAGCCAGCATAGGCTTCTCCACCCAGCCGCGGTCTTGATGCTGTTTACCCGATATTCCAGCCACACCGCCGTGTGGAGTTCCAGCGCGCGGGCCTCGTCCAGCGTCAGGACGTGGGGGATGGAGGCAGCCAAAGCCTCTGATCCCATTTGGCAAGCCAATGAAACCATGCTTTCCGGCTTAAACCAGGTACCCAGTTCTGAAAGCTGTTCAATCGCTTCCTGCGCGGTCATGTTACTCATGGTCGGTATTCCTCCTGTTCCACGCCTCGATGGCGTCTTCTTCGGTTCTATTGGCCCACATATATTGCATTGCGGGGCACGGGCTTTTCCCCCGCTGTAGAATCGTTGAATCGCAGCGTATGTATGGCCGATGGCGCTGATCTTCGGTGTAATGCAGGGAGGCAGAATCTCCGCAGAAGGGGCATGGCTTGATTTTCGGCAGAATGTTACTTGAATCGTCATTCATGCAGTTCGGCCGCCTTTCTGGCCGCCTCGATGTCCTCCGGCGTGGGCTTGAGTGCGTAGAACTGTTTGTGTTGCCAGTTTATGCACTTGTTGACATACAGTTTGACGTCCTCTCCGCTCCACACCGAAACGTGCCCGTATTCATCAGCAGAAAACACAGCTTGGATGTCACGGTCTATCATTTGGCTGCCTCCTTCGGTTTGACTGGGTTGGCGGCGTTCCATGCTGCTACGGTTTGCCCCTTGTCTATTTTTCTCGCATATCCGCATACCGGGCAATTCCAACTCCCTATCGGCACTTCAAACCCGTTAATTTTTCCCATAAAGGGTATGTTCCCGCACCTCCGGCACGGGTTGAGCTTAATCGGCATTCTTCTCGCCTCCGTCCATCTTTGCCCCACAGTTAGGACAATATGGTGTCAAAAAATGATGCGTCGGCGTGTTGTTGTAGTACAGCGTTGAGCAGACCTTTTTACATTTGGTACAGACATTGTTTACCCATTCGGCGTGCACCACCTCCGCAACGTCGGCGGCGGGAATTGAGCATATTGCATCGTAATATTCCCGGTCTGGCGTTCGCCGTCCGCCTTGAATTTCTCCGATTACCGCAATCGCCGCTTCCCGGCTGATGTACTCTTTAGGCATGTTCGGCCTCCCTCTCCATCGCCTCTGCGCCATGAATTATCGCTGTTGCAATTGGCGAATCAAGCCCCATGATGCGCACATATTCCCTAAGAATTCGAGCTTCTGCGCGGGCTATCTCTTTTTGTATCTTAGTCATTGGCTCCCTCGCTTTCTGCGCCCGTGGGCGCGCCCATTTGCTCAAGCAGTTCGTTGACATATGCCGATCTGATCGCATCTTCCGGCACTCGCGTGTTCCATTCTTTTATAAGGTCTTCCTGTGCGCGTTTATACGTGCCAAGTACATGGATTTCGCAGCACACATGTTCAGGCCACTCCTTAGCGCACATTATGCGCGTGAGGCCGGTGTCCAAAGTGACCATCTTTGCCGGGCCACCACAGAAAGGGCATGGTCTAAGCGTTTCCAGCGTTGGCATAATGATTTTCTCGTTATCAGCCATGTTTATCACTCGCTTTCTATGTCATCCGGCTCTACTATTCCGACAAGATGATACGCACCATCATCAATTCCGCGCGTGCTATTTTTTACAATCCCGTCTGGTATTTCGACTGGAACGATTTTCGTTTCTGTCCAAACGCAGTTGCAACGGTCGTATTGCGTTCGCTGGAACACAAGTTTGATTATCATTCGCTCTCCTCCCGTTCCCCGTCCACCGTGGGAGCTTCGGTGTTCTCGGCGCACTGGCCGCGCCCTCTGTCCCACACCCAAGTGCACCCAGTGTTGTAATCCCGGCGCGATACACACACCCTGTTCCCATGGTTGTTTGCACAGTTGTAACAGCCGTGTTGGATGTGTGCTACCGCCGCGTCCGCCCGGCGCTTCTCCGCGTCCCGCTCGGCGGTCAGGCGGTCACACTCATAAAGCAGCTTGTCGCGTGACTTCTTGTATGCTGGCGTTATGCGCAGGATGTGATCCTCAAGAAACTTGATACGCTTGGCCTGCTCCTCTATTTTCGCGTCCTTCTCGGCCTCCCGCGCCATGGACGCTTCCAGCGCGTCAAGGGCGGCGGGCAACACGGCCCCAAAAAGTCTTGACCGCAGACCCGCCCTGTGCGCGCACGGTTGCATGTTCAAAGCTTTCAAAACTGCCGCCCGCTGCTGGGCGATCCACTCCGGAGTTATATCAATCCTCTGGTTGTCCATTGTCAGCACCATCCTTCTGGTTTCTCGCACCGCTCAAAGGTGTACACCCACACCCAAGGGTCAGCACACCACGGATACCCGCGCTTGGTGTTGAGCATATTCCATAGCCACATGAACGATTGTTTTGCAGTAAGTGCTGGTGTGCTGTTCGGGCCTGCATAACGGTCTCCGGCGCGACATCCCTCTCGCACGGCATCTTCTTCGCTGATTTTGGTCAAGCGTTCCGCTCGCACGTCGGTCACGCGCAGAAACAGACGGCAGGCAGATTTCGGCATGAATATGGACGGTCGCCATCTCGGGCATTCTCGATCTCCAATAAACCCATACTCATCAGGAAAGGCGTTAAATGGCGTTGGATTATACCCATCAGCAGCGTAGTAGAATGCTTCTGTCCCTTCAATCGTCTGGTCGTTCTCGTCTAGCTTCCAAAGTTGACACCACGTTTCCCGTACCCACAGGACGTCGCCAACCTTGTATTTTGCCTTTACGGCTGGCATATTGTTGCTCCCATAGATCACGCCACCGTCAGGCTGATATCCAGTCCACGACGGATTGCATCCAGTCGGAAACTTCGCCACACGCCGTGTCATGGTCTTTCGACCATCCAGAATCGCTTGCACCATATCGGTGCTAAACAGAATCGGTTTAATGTCCATTGTCATTTCTCCTTCCGGCCCTCATAGGGGCGTATCCACGGTAGTATCAGCAGCAAGGCGAGCAGGAACGGGATGATCGACATGGTCAGCCCTCCACATAATCGCCTATGTAATTGCGGCGATAAGTCTTGATTTTTCTCTTGTCCGTTATCTGCATCTGAACCTGCTTGTTCCACCACATCGCAAACAGGAGTGTCGGGTCTTTGTACTGTTCGTCATATTCCGCGCCGTTGCGATTTTTCCACGTTTTTACGCAATCGGGGCAGTACAGTACGTCACCGTGAGCACTATAACCGGCGTAAAGCATACCAGCGGGAACGCCTATCGCAGCGCGGGTCTGTTCATGTTTACCGCAATTACTGCATTGATACCGAATTTCATTTTCCATTGTATGTTATCCTCCAATCAAAACACCGCCCAATACAACAGGTTGCGGCTGTTGCGGGCGGTGTAGGTCGGTGTATGCAGTTCCGGTGATGCCGCAACTCATTCACCGACACGCTTATCTTAGCACTTCCGCAATGGGGTGTCAATAGGGAATTTAATCCCAACGGATAGTTTTATCTGTCCATTTCTTTGCGCAAAGCCTCCCATCCCTCGCGGTCGTTTTCGTAAATCCCTCCATATCCGGATCCGTCCCCGCGCTCAAAATATCGGCGCATATATTCCTCGCATGTTGGACACCAATAGCAGGCATGTGCTTCTCCGCATTCGGTGTAAACGGCATGTACCATATCGCTTCCAGCCGGGTATTCTTTTCCACATCCCCAGCAGTGGTGAGGTTTGCGCGTCTTTCGATACTCCCAGTGTAGAATTTCTACCATGGTCAGCCCTCCTTTTTGGGTGATCGGCACAGCGACCACATAAACCAGATGAAACACCCCGCATACGCGACAAAACCAGAGCCGAAAACCCATCCCTGATACAGCGATGCCCCGATTGCGCATACCAGCGCTGAAATAATTATGGCAACAAGCGATAACTTTTTCATGCTCAGCCCTCCTAAATTCAATCAAAACACCGCCCAATACAACGCTGCGTTAGAACGGCATCTTCTCCTGTTCTTCTTCCGGTTCTTCCTTTTCCGGTTCTTCCTTTTCCGGTTCGTCCTTTTCCGGTTCGGGCTGCTTCGCCCCGCGCATTTCGATACAGACGCACCGTGCGTTTGCCTGCATACCCTTTATCCGCCAGATTTTAGTTTGTCCGTTTTTATCGGTCTGGATCAGTTCTTTTCGTTTCGCCCAGGACAGGAAGGAGGAGGCGCTATACCCGGCATCGCGCATCTTCTGGTCGAACACGGTCTTAATGATATACCCCTGATGATGCTCCTCGTCGATTCCGCCCCAGCACTCGCCGGAATATTCGTGATACTGGTTCTGGCTGAACCTAGCTGGGTTGCTGGCGATCCAATCCATCAGCCATTCATACGCCCGGTAGTTCTGGTCGGCAGAGGCTTTTGTCGCAAGGTAGGGGATAAGATCATCCATTGATAGCGTATTCCCGTCCCCGAATATCAGCAAATCAGCCAACGCATCCCCCACCAGAATCATGCTTGCGACCCTCGCTTGCTTTTCTGAGGCGTTGCTCTTTAACAACTGCTCAAAAAATAGCTCCTCCGTTTCCTTTGCGTAGGTAAGCACTTCTGGCGTTAACCCTTGGACGAACTTCTTTCCCGCCCAACCATAATTCAGTCGCAGGATTTCGGCGGCTCCATGCCCATCAGCGAAAAGTTTCTCGTCGCGGCAGTCGATTTCAAGTACGCGGTTGACTGCGCCGGCGCCGCTGGATTCATTCAGAATTGGGAACTCGCCCGTTGACAGAATGCAGTTCCGCCACGTCAACATCTTTTCGATCCCGCCTGTTTTGGTTCCGCGCCCACGTCCGGCACCCTCTGCCAGTTTGTAGATCGTCATGTCGTGGCTCTTTTCGCCTTTGAGCACTTGTAGTTCGTCCAGGCAAAGCGGCAATGAGTTCCGAAACCCTGCGTTGCGCTCTTGCGATACGGCGGTACTATCGTGAGTAGAAACATAGCGGCCTATTTCAGGGTCCGCCCACACACTGGCGGCTTGCATTAGACTAACGCTTTTGCCCGCTCCCGAGCCTCCCCAGATATGGACAAAGAACGGAAGCGCGCCGCACGGGGCCACCAGAACGGAAGCAAAACTGGCGGCTAAAAGCATTCTGGCGACTGTGCTGCCTGCCCGCGTTTCCTTGGCGAGTTTAAGCCATTCGTCATAATCGCCATGAGGCGTAACAGACTTGAAAATATCGTGGTACTGCGCGTCGCCATCAAAAACGAGATTTTCCGCATATGGGCTGAACCCGTATCCGCCAATCCAGCCCAGCCGGGAAACCGTATGATCTTCTGGCAGGGCTCCGTAGTTCTGCGCTTCCATTGACGATAGAAACCGTACCAGGTGTTGCGCCTTCTCGCTGTCAACGTCTATTCCGCACTTTGCAAGCTCGGTGATCTTCGCCCGGTTCGCCAGCGTTTCTTTGCTAAAGATTATGCGGGTCCACTTGCCGTTACGCGTGAAGGCGATCTCGGTTTTCACTTCGCCGGTGTCCACGTTGACGAGGCGACGAATCGGAAGGATTGGATGGCTGCAAACCTCTATTGGGAAGCCGTAACGGTCGGCGGTCTGTATGCCATCATTGCTGACAGAATATTCGCGGCAGGAGAGATCGGGAACGTAATTAGGTTTGTTTGGTAGGTCGATCTCGCTTCTCCACGTGGATCCTTTTGTCGCGGCTTTGCTTTCAAGATAGGCTTTCCACAGGATACGAAAGTTCTTTACGCTAAGCGCTCCGGCCTTTTCTGCGATAACCTCCACCAGTTGCATTAGCACGAATTTATTGCTTCTGCGCTCGTACAGCCATTCAAACGGCTTTTCTGTTCGGAAGTCGTCAGCCGTCCATTCAGGACAGGCCAGTTGCAAGCCTTGTTCTTCCATCTGCCCGCCCCCGTTCCCTTGTTAATTGCATGACAGTTTGAGAATGTTTGAAGTTCTCCATCAGATCGGCGCGATTCAGCAGGGCGTAAGTGAACCGATCATTCCACGGGACGGTCTGATTGGCCGGCCGATTCTCCTGCAACAGAGCGTCGCACATCTGCAAGGCCGTAAAATCGCCCCAGTAAGCCGCCTCTGCCTCGGCCTGTGCATTTTCTCGCATCTGCCTCTCGGAACGCTCCTGCGCGGCAATCTGTGCAGCGGCGAGGCGTTCTTGCGGGGTTGGTTCATAGTCGAGCGGAAGCCCCAAATTGAAGTCGGAATCAAGCCGGGCAAGAGCACCCTTGAAATTCAGCCCAAAGTAACGCGCCACAAAGTCGATTACATCACCGTGCGCATGGCAACCCCAGCAGTACCAGCCTCGATCGCCTGGGTAGATTCGCAGGCTGCCGGTCTTTTCAGAATGGAACGGGCAACACGCATACCCCGCGCGGCTGACAGCGATTCCATATTTCTTCATCGCGTCGAACATTGATACGCGCTGACGGATGGTTTCTGCCAGCCGGTTCATTGGTCGGCCTTCTTCCTATCGGCATGTTCCTGCACCAACTCGCGCACAAACTTTCTGAACTGCGCCGCCTGCTTCGTGCTGAACGGTTCGCGCAACCATCTGTAAATCGTGGCCTCGCTCACGTCGAACTTGGCGGCAATTTCGTATAGCGCGATCAGGTGCGAGCGTGCATACCGCCGCAGATCGTCATTGGCTTGCTTCTCCATTGGCTGGGTTCACCCCCTTCGTGATTGGTGTATACACGGGATTAGAAAGGTAAATCCTCTTGAGATTCAGCTTCTGCCGTCGCCGCGCTCGGTTCTGCCGCGTCGCTTGGTTCCTGCGCTGAATCAGACTTGCTGCTCAAGAACTCCACATCGTCGGCCATGACTTCCAGCGAAGCCCTCGCTCCGCTCCCATCCTTGGCTTCGTATGCTCTGGCTGATACCGCGCCGGTTACGGCAACCTTGCGGCCTTTGGCAAGATATTTCTGGCACACTTCGCCGCGCTTGTCCCACGCCGACACTTTGAAAAAGTCTGCGTCAGGTTGGTTGGTGTTTTGCGATACCTTGCGCCGATTCACGGCCACGGTGAAGTTGCACACAGTATGCCCCGAATCCAGCGTTCTTGTTTCCGGGTCAAAGGTTAGATTTCCGATAATCGTAAGATGGTTCAATCAGATTCTCCTTCTTTCGTTTCGATTCCAAGTATTTGGCAAATAACCTTGCCAGTGTTTCGCTTTTGGCAGAAGCGCCACTCCACGCCATACTTTTCCGCCAGCGTCACCATGATCTTGTGCAACTTCTCGCCCGACACGGCATAAGGCGATGTTTTCAGGCGCGGGTTCACCCAGTCCATCACGCGGTCAAGCGATGTGATTGTGCCTCCATGTTCGACCACAAAAATTAACTTGATTCCGGCCGATTGAGCGCGTAGAAGTTCAGCCTTAAATCTTTCGTGTTGCTGGCAGACATTGTTGCAAACCTCGCTTAAGTTCTGCTTGCGGTCTATGCAGATGCTTTGATCGTGCAGCAGGGTGTAGTCCGCAACATACACCTTGCTACGCACGTTGGGGATGCTGTGGGCGTTGAGATAGTCCGTAACGTGGTTTTTCTGCTCACGCGTATCAACCATCACAACTGGATGCATCTCAATAATCCCCCAGCAATTGCCCACAGGTAAGAATTTTGGACTGTTTGCAATAATCGCACTCACCGCAGCGTTCCGGTTCGATCTCGCCCGCTTTGACAGCGGCCGCATGAGGAAGCATTTCGGGCGTATAGACTTCAATCGCCGCGTCCAGTTGTTCTTGCGGGATTCGGAACAGCCCAATATCCGTTACCTTTTCTTTGGTTGCTCCCAGAATGTAGCAGGGGAAAAGCTCGCCTTCGTTCTGCTGGGCGAAGAGCCGCTGGTAAATTGCCAGCTGAAGGTCGTACTTCCAGAAGTCGATGAAGCTAAGTTTCCCTTCGCCTTCTTTGTACTGAGGCTTGAAGTCGCGCATGATTTTCAGATCGACGATTGCTCCGCTCGCGAACAGAAGATCGTCCATTCGAGGATATGCAGCCGCAATCTTATCGCATTGGTCGGCGCTCAACAGACAGTCCAGTTTGGCTTTGAAAGGAATGCCCTGGATCGTCCCAGTATAGATGCTCTGAATATTTCCGTCCAGCATCATCATGGCAAGCGGGTCGCGTTCCAACCGGGCAATGATCTCGTCGGCCTGCTGGTAGTCGGATTTGAGCGAACCGGTGTGCGTGTAGATGTCTGGATGCTGGGCGCGAAACAGATCGAGCGTGCGGCTGAAATGCGCGTCCACATAGCTGCCAACCAGAAGTGCTGTCGTTTCCTCGCGCTGGTACTCTCCGCGCAGTTCTGCCATAGCGCAGGCTTCACAGTCCAGAAATGATTTGAACTGGCTTACGCTAAAATACTCGCGGTTGGCCTCCGGGGAAAAATAGTTTTCGGCGGTTGGGATCATTGAGATTATCCCTCCATGGCAATTTTTTGTTGATCGCGTTCTTTTCTTTCAAGGGTGCAGATGGTGTCGTTTTTGCTCCCACCGTGTGGAACGATTAAAACATCGACCATTTCAAAGCCTCGCTTCATGCCTACGCCGTTACTGTTCCAGCCAAAGCATAGACACTTACCACCGATTTTAAGGATTCGCGCTATTTCATCAAGGTGACGGGCACGCCACGATGCCTGCGCTTTCTCCTGCGTCATTTGTATTCCGACGCTCTCATAGCATTCCTTAACCTGGCGCAAGCTGTAGGGCGGGTCATACAGGATAACGTCTGCGCTCATTGGAGGCTGTAAACGGAGGAAGTCAAGCGCGTCCATATGGCAGGTCGTATCGTAGATGGGGTTGAGATCGTTTGTCACAGTACCGTATTTGCATTCATTGGCGAATGGGTCAATGATTACCGCCGCCCCCGCTATCGCGCGCTCAACAAACGCCTTGATTGGAGCGATGGTGAATGTTTTTTTGTTAGGCATTGCCCATTCGCGCTGAATGTTCACGGTTGCCCTCCTCACAGATAATGGACCGTCAGCTCGTCCGAATTGTCAGTACGCGTTGCTATAAATTGCAGTCCTTTGTCCTTGCACCGCGCATACAGTGCCGCGCGGTTGTCGTCGCTCAGCTTTTCCGCTCCGTCAATCAGAATGATTTGCAGCCCACTCGGTTTGGCAAGCGCCACATCTACGCACAGGTTCAGCTTTTCGCCATCAGACAGGTTGCTTACAGGCAACCCATGAATCAGCGGCTTGCCATCAACCACGGTCAGCCCGTCGATGGGAAGCGTTGCGGTTTGCAGGATTTCGCCTGGTAGATTTCGCGCCAGTTCGATCTTAGCGGTCAATGCGTCGCTCTGTTTGGTAAGCGTTTCAAGCTCGGCCTGCATGGTCTGCATCCGGGCGAACTCGCGCAGGTGTTTTTTCATGGCCTCGGCGGTGGTTACTTCTTCCTGCATCGCGGCGGTTTCGACAGGGGATTTAGTAGCATATGCCTGTGCGGTTTTAAGGTCGCCGCCCAGTGTCGCTTTAGCTTCCGCACGCTGTGCGTCTAGCTTGGCACGCTTGTCGGCCAGTTTGCCATCAAGGGTGCCGAGGCGTTCACGCTCGGACTTGATCTGCTCCTCCATCCGAGCAATGTTTTCTGCGATGGAAGCGCGTTCGTTGGCAATGGCCTTTTCTTCTGCCGATACTCTGATTTCGTAGTCCGCATCAACGGCGCGTAGTTTGTTGTCGGCGGCGGCAAGGAAGGCTTTTGCGCGCTCAATCTGGCTGTTGGTGGCCGTAGCCTGCTCGATCTCCCTGTACTTTGCGCCGAGATCGTAAGCCTCCCAGACCGTCGCGTTGTAGTTGGCGGGGATGTCGCGGGCGATTTCTTCGATAAAGCCCTTTTTAAGCCGGGCGTCGCGGTTGATCTCCTGCCGACGCTGGAAATAGGTTCCGCTTTCGGCCTGAATATCGTTGAGGACTTGCAGGATGTTTTGGCCGAAGTCAACGCCCTCCGGCAACTCGCCAAACTTCGCGCGGATCCATTCCAGATCCCAGTCGAACTCGATCATGTCCAGAATCAGGCGGTTCTGCTCGGCCTTGCTCATGTTGACAAACCCGACAGGGTCAAGCTGCATCGGCGTGATGAAGGTTTTCAGGAAACCCTCCGCCCCGCCAACCTCGCGGCCGTCCTGCTTGACCGATTTGTAATCAGCCTGCTCGGTGCGCTTCTTGCGGTCAATGCGCAACGCCGTGCCGCACTCGACCAGGATTTCGCCTTCTTTTTCGCCTTGCTTGATTATGAAGTCGCGCTCGCTGGTGTTGGTCAGGGCGTAGCGAATCGCGTCCAGCACAGATGATTTCCCTGTGCCGTTCTTGCCGGTCAGCTCAACGCTCTTGCCGTCAAGTTCCAGCTCGGAAACCCCGAACAGGTTACTGATCTTGATCTTCGTTGTTTTCATCTGGCGCTACCTCTCCGTTTCCTTCTGCCGGGGCTGCCGGCGCTTCTGCTGTCTTATTCTTCCGCGCCGTACCACAGGCAAGGCACAGCGTTGCGCCGAATTTGCTTAACGTGCTTTTGGCGATAGCTGCGGCCGAGAACTCGCCCGACGCAGAGATTTGGTTTCCGCAGTCGGCACAGACCGGCTGCTGGGTTGCCGCCTGTTGGGGCTGTTCCGGCTTGGTCTTTTTGACGCGGACGGCTTCGACCACTTCGCCAAAAGCCTTGACTTTCTCAACGGTAAGATCAAGTCGAACGCCCGCCCATTGTTCGATGTAGGGGGTTCCGGCGTGCTTTTGGATCATCTTGCCGTTTGTGGCGTTCAGGATCATCGGCTTCTCGTTCTCGCGCCAATGAACGATGGTGCATTCTTCCTTCTTCCCATCAGGGCCAGTGACTTCTTCGCGGTTAACGCTGGCGATGGTCAGCGTCTTTGTTTCGTTTGGCTGGAAGGCGTATGAACCGATATAGTCAGGGTTCTCTAGCTTCTTCCAGTGAGTAAGCGTTGATGTCATGATTGATCCCACTCCTTCCAATTCGCTTCTATTTTATCTACTTGACGTTTTACGTGTTTGGGTGTAAGATTAGCTCGCACCTTCCTTTCGCCCGCCCTGCGCAGTTTCGCCGCTACGCAGGGCATTTTCGTACAGTCGCAGCGCTCCGACATGCTGTCAAGGTGCGCGCCGCACTCGGGGCACGTGTACATATTGCGCTCCTTTCTGCTGATAGGATAATGATAGCACTATCAGCGCGGGTTGTCAAGCGGGTTTGCGCACAATCGTTTTGAACAATCCGGCCTTGCGCTTCTCGTCGTTCTTGCGTTCACGTTCCATCGCATTTTTCATCGACAGCCGAGTTGCTTTCGGCGTGCATAAATTCCGCCAGCCTGCCCCGAATAGGCTGCGCCGAGTGACCAGATATGACCGATTGCGGAACCGCATCCAGGCGTTTTGCTTTCCCGGATTGATCGCCTGTTTCTTATTCGGGTGCTGAATGCCCAGCAGATTCATGTTGGCGCTTGCGATGGCGCGAAGATACTTTCTCATGGGGTGGCCTCCTCCTCCTCGATCTGTTCCATCAGGGCGGCCCGCTTTTCGGGGTCGGCCTCTGATAGCAGTTGTGCGTCCAGCTGGTCAAGCTTCGTTTTCATGAGATCGTCACCATCATAGCGAGCAGGATCGCCGCCAGAACCACGGAGAGGATCAGCCCAATGTTTTCTGCGCGCCGTATCCTGCGGGCCGTTTCTGCGGGCAGGAACGCCGTGGCTTTGAGGCGCGGGGTCATTGGCGCGGCGTCCAGTTCCTTCGCAAATCGCAGCGGGTAAGGATAGCGCCCGTATCCTATGATGTCGCCTGGTTGGTGGTTAACTGGAACCGTTTTGATCCCGGCCAGCAGCGCGGCGTTTTCTGCATACTCGCGGCGGGTAAGGCGACGGGTTGGTTTCATAGTCGAGCCTCCTTGGGTTCTGCCGGATGGATTGCGGTAACGGTGCCGTCCTCTGCGATTTCCAGCCGCACGTGCGGGTCGGGTTCGGGATTGCGCTGCATGGTCTACCTCCCCTTCATCTGGTTGCTTCGGATGCGTTTGCGTAGGATTGCTTTGTACCCTGCGTGGTCGGGCACCGCGGACTGTTGTATCTCCCTAAGCGCGTACTCGGCGCGCTTCTTCCTCTCTCGGAACGCCCAGCCCTTACAGGTGGGGCGGCAACCGAGCACGTGCTTAGGACAGCCTTGGCAGGACACGAACGGGTCATGCGTCATCTGCGAGGCCGAGGATGTCACGGTCGAACACCCAGCCGCGGTTGCTTCGTACACGGTAGTGCATGTTAGTGTTCTTGCTGGTGTCTACCGCCCGAATCTCTCCGGTGCTACCGTCCGTCAGCAGCACCTTCTGCCCTACGCGGTAGTTCGGCTCCCCGTCCTTGTCGAACGGCGGGGTGATGCGGCCGATGATGTAGTCCGCAATGCACACGCGAGCCGTCTTGTTACTGGAGGCATTCCTTGAGAACCAGTC
>Ga0172381_10000906_pt1 | contig 36951 bp, 48 predicted proteins | sample Leawel6488metaG_FD_119754 | JGI IMG/M metagenome (GOLD analysis project Ga0172381, IMG submission 119754) | Leachate microbial communities from a municipal landfill in Southern Ontario, Canada - Leachate well 64-88 metaG | ecosystem: Engineered > Solid waste > Landfill > Unclassified | place... | reverse complement strand
GGTCAATACTGCCCGATGCTTCTCTACTGTTGAATAAAAAATTGAGGTGGAAAAATGGAAGCACCTAAAATGATTGCAAATAATAAAGATGATCGGTTTTTGTCCGCGGTGTCCATTCCGCAGATCTATGCGGCGTTCGGTGCCGGTTTCTTGGATGAGGAAATGTGCCGACTCTGGGTTCTGAGTTCGCTACATGAGAACACATCTGTTGGGTGTCCGGAGTGTGGGTCCGTTCTGATCGGAACGGGCAAGAAGAATTTCTGGGATGGGAAGCGAATTCGATGCCACCACTGCGGTAAATTTTTCACAGCCTTGACGGGAACATTCTTGAGCGGGTGCCATCTCGGATATAGAACGATCGTCTTACTTGCCGTCTTTTTGTCCGTGGGGATGAAGCACGACGAAATAGCAAGGAAGTTGGGCATCAGTTCCGAAGCTGTGCGTTTGTGGAATCTGAAGTTTCAGGCAATCGATAAGCTGACATCAATTTCTGGAAGCGGTGGGAGCTGTATGTAAATGAGGAAAGTCATTCCGGGAATCAATCTGGGTATCAAGTGGGAGCGGATGGACGTCGAGCAACGCGTCCACATGCTTTGCCAGATCCTGCCGGACAAAAAAATGGACCAGGAAAAGCTCCATAAATTACTCGAGATCGCCGACAAGCAGGATCAACTTAAAATGAAGGTCCTGCACAATGCGGTTGTCAAGTGCATCGAAGACTACCGGAAGGACCCGACGACGGCCAGGCTCAAGTCATGGAATGCCGCCGAATCAGCCCTGGAGCAATTCATCGACGATCTCTGGGGTAAACACTTTCACGTCGAGGAAACCCTGCCGAACCTTCTGGCCGTGACGTCGTATCTGTCCGACAAGGGATGGAAGGTCGGTAAGTCCACCGTTTATAACCACAAAAGGGACGGGAAAATCCGGGCCCGTAAGGATGGGAAGTTCCTGGTCATTGACGTCGAAAATTACGCCAAAGCAAATCTTGAGCCGAGGGATGGAAACACGGAGAACTCCGGCGCCATTGACGAGATGCAGCTCAAGAAACTGCGGGCGGAAACAGAAAAGGCGGCGGCCAGCGCCCGAATCTCAACGGTCAAGGCGAACGTACTCCAGGGACTTTATGTTCCCCGGGAGGCCTTTGAGCAGGAGCTGGCCAAGAGAGCAGCGATATTCAAAAACGATATAGAGAGTTTTATTCGCTCCCAGGCCATGGGGATGGTCCACCTGGTCGGGGGGGACGCGGCCAAGGTACCGGACCTGATCGAGTACATGCAGGACCAGGCGGAGGGATGGCTCAACCGGTACGCGGAGGAACGTGAGTTCACGATACCGCAGGCGGTTGGAGATAATCTGAATGAAGACAAAGAGGAAGAGGAGGAGTGAGAGATGATTTCAACAGAAGAAGAATCGAAGAAAGTGTGGTGCCCGATGGCACGGAATGTTTACTCCGGCGGTGGTGCGGCAGTGAATACCAATGCGACATGCCGCGGATCGAAGTGCAAGCTTTGGGAGTGGGCCGCAGACGAAAATGGTGCTGATAAAGATTCAGGATATTGTGGTCTTTCAAACGGCATCCATTTCATTGGCACGTTGTCGAAAACGAGATGCAGACCTGACAAGAAGAAAGAAACAAAAAAGGCTGATCTGCCGATCTGATCGCCGATGGGGGGATAAACTACGATGAAAAAGAATGAAAAGAAACAAGACCTGCAGGTGAAAGAACCGGCACCGGTTATGGAGGACAGGACCTTTCAGGCGATCAGGTTGTTGGACATCAGTGTGAATCCGCTTAATCCACGGAAGAATTTCAGCGGTCCGAAGTATGATGAACTCCTGGCATCCGTCAAGAAGAAAGGAGTGCTGATCCCTATCTTAGTCAGGCCGCTTCCCTCCGGATCCCCGACACCATACGAAATCATCGCCGGAGAGAGGCGTTACCGGGTATCGTGCGACCTAGCTAAAAATAACGGCGGCATGCAGGACTCAATCCCGGCATTGATCCAGGAGATGTCCGACGACGACGCCTTCGACGTCATGACGATTGAGAACCTGCAGCGGGCGGATCTGACTCCCCTCGAGGAAGCCAGGGCCTTTAAGATCTATCTGGACAAGAAAGGAATGGAAGCGCTTCCGGATCTGGCCGAACGTGTCGGAATCAACCCGTGCTACATCCGGCGTCGCACTTCTGTCCTCGGCTTGCCGGAGGAGATCCTGGAGGCCTGGGAGGAAGGCCATCTGCACTACGGTCACCTCGATCAGTTCATCCGGATCAGTGACACGAAGCAACTCGAGGAGCTATTCAGCAATACAATAAGTTACGGGTGGGCCGTTAAATACATCAAGGATAGGATTGACGGACAATCTCCAAAAATCTCCAAGGCTCTATTCGACAAGAAGACTTGGGGGTGTGCAAATTGTCTCAAGAATACCGACGTACAAAGGAATCTTTTCGGCGATGATATCGGAGAAAAGTCGCTTTGCCTGGATCCCAAGTGTTTCAAAGAACACCAGGGCGTGTGGATCTATGAGAACTGGGCGAAGTTCAAATCATCGCGAAGCCTGAAGACAAATGGGGCCCGCTTCCGGGAAGACGTCAACTACGATAGATACGAGGTAATCTATAACAAGATTAAGGAGAAATGCCTGGGCTGTGAATTCTTTCAGAGCCTGGTTAATGTCGACGGCGCCGTGTCCGTAAAGGAAACCTGTATTGGTGACAAGTCGTGCTTCAATGAATTGTATCGAGGGAAGACGACAACCACGAAACAAAAACAGAATCCGGACGAGCCACGCGTCTCCTGGCATGGTGAATATTTCAGAGAGGAATTTTATAAGGATCGCCTGCCTGAACTCGTGCAAGCCATTCCATCCGATGGAGAGAACGTCCTTCGTCTTCTTCTCCTTTGCCTCCTCGAGACTCACAGCGGCGCGGCTTATCTGTTTGGCAAGAAATACCCCAACGGGAAAAACATCGACATGTGGGACATATCTTCCGGCACGCGATCGTGGCCGATTATCGAAGGGATGGACATCGTGCAACTGCGCTCGATTCTCCACGAGTTGGCCCTCTCTATTGTGATGGATCATGGGACAACCAGGCCTCAAACACGCCGGAAGATCGCAGTCTATCTCGGATCCGACCTGCAGTCCGAATGGAAGATGACGCAGGAATATCTGGACAAGAAAACCACAAAGGAGATCCATGCGATTGCCGAGCAGTTCGGTTTGTGGAAGGACGAAAAGGCGAAGGCTTATCTCTATGAGACCCTGGGGGTGAAACGCGATCGCTTTGACCTGTGCAAGAAAGGCGACCTGGTCAAGATAATACTCGAGTCCGGAATGGATCTGTCCGGAATGGTGCCCAAGGAAATTCTTGGCGATCAGGCGAACGTCCGTTACCCGGCGTCCATGAGGGAAGAGATGGGCGATGATGATGAATAGAGGAGCGACGATGCCGCAGTTAAAGATAAAAGAAGAGCTTCATTATCGAAAAGGATCGGGAAATGAAGCGGAAAACTGCCGATTTTGCCGATGTTTCACGCCGGACTATGAAGTTATTGGCAAGGTCTTCTGTGGTGTCGTCGTGCGGATAGAGGGACGTTGCTCGATTGTCGGGTTTGGAAACTCCCCGGAATACATGGTTCGGATGGATTACAGGTGCGACGCACATCGGTATAGCGGGGACCAGGGATGACAACTTTCCATTGCCTCACCATCCTTCTGACCGTCGCCTCGTTGATTGGAGTGATCTTGAACATCAAAAAGCGGCGGGAATGCTTCTATGTCTGGGCGGTGACGAATGCGGCCTGGACGGTGGTCGATTGGCACCAGGGCGTTCCGGCCCAGGCGGTCCTGTTCTTTATTTATTTTCTCCTGTCGGTCTGGGGACTCTGGGAATGGAGGAAAGGAACGGTGACGACATGAAGGACAAATCTCTGGTAACTGCCTCGTTTTTGTTTGAGCTGGTGAAAGTGGAATCGCGGTGTCAGATAAAAAAATGGGGCATCCAGGATAGGAGTTCCTTTGAATGGATGACCTATCTAACGGAAGAAATTGGAGAGCTCGCCCAGGCCATATCGGAATATGAATATCGAGGAGGGTCTGTTGATGATGTCATTCGAGAGGCCGTCCAGGCGGCGACACTCTGCTTAAAAATCGCTGAAATGTACAATATCGAGAATAACAAATGACCTCCTCCCTCGCACTTAAAATTGACGATCGCCCTCCCCTGACGGTTTCCTTTACGCCCGGGGAGCGGCGCGTCTTCAAGGCCAGGGAGAAGCTGGCCGTTTCACAGCATGCGGCGAAGTACCGCGTTGTGACGAACGGGCCGATGACGGGCAAGTGGCGGAATGAGGTCACACCGTACTTGGTCGAACCAATGGATACATGGCAAGAGCCGTGGATCCGGGAAGTGTTCCTCTGCTTTGCACCACAGACCGGAAAGACGCAGGTCGCCTTTAACTGCCTTATCTTCGGGATCGATCAGCGTCCTGGTTCGGTGATGTACATCATGCCGGATGAGAAAGTGACCAAGCGCATCAGCCGCCGGAGACTGCTTCCCTTGTTCCGGGGAACGCCGCGGATCGCGGCGCTCATGAGCAAGCGCCTGGACGACACCTCTTCCCTGGCCGTGCAGTTCACCAACGGAGCCGATCTGATGATGGCATGGGCGACGTCACCGGCGGCGCTCGCCTCCGAATCCGTCATGTACCTGTTTATGGATGAGATAGACAAGTACCCGGAATTCTCCGGCAAGGAGTCGGATCCGGTTAGTCTAGCCCGGCAGCGTCTCATCGCGTACCCCTTCACCAGCAAACTGCTCGGCGTTTCGACGCCGACGACCGACACGGGATACATCATCAGGGCCATGGCGGATGCGGACGAGATCCGCGACTATCATGTGCCCTGCCCCATCTGCGGAGAATACCAGATCATGGTTTTCGACGGCATTATCTGGCCGGGCAACATCCGCGATCCCCGGCTTATCCAGCGCAAACGCCTGGCGAATTATCAATGCTCAAAATGCGGGATGTTCTGGGATGACCACCTGCGGGATATCGCGGTCCAAAACGGGAAGTGGATTGCCCGGGCCGAACCGGTGGAGCGGCCGACGTCGGTTGCGTTTCACCTTCCGTCCTGGTATTCGCCGTTCATTTCCCTCTCCCGGGTCGCGGCGGACTGGTTGCGCAGCCAGGATGATCCGTCGAAGCTCATGGCCTTCGTTACCCAGCACAAGGCCGAGGCCTGGCAGGAGACGATCGCCCCGAAGAAAGAAAGCGCGGTCCTGGAGCATTGCACGGAACTGCCGTCCGGTGTCGTTCCCTCATGGGCGGTGGCGCTGACGGCCTATTTCGATACGCAGAAACACGGATTCTGGTTCGCCGTCCGGGCGTGGGATGCGGAGCTGAATAATCACCTGGTCCAATATGGCTACGTCACGACGTTCGAAGATGTAGAAGCGATCATCTTCCGGACACGCTACCCGATTCAGGATTCAAAGGAGACGATGGATATCTGGCGGGCCGGGATCGATACGGGCGGCGGCGAATCGGAAAACGACGACTGGTCCCGGACGGAAGAGATCTATCAGTGGCTGCGGAAAACTCCTCCCGGAAAGGTTTACGGAACGAAAGGCGCTTCGCATAAAAGTCCGGCGCGGATCAAGGTTACCCGTATTGATGTCATGCCGAAAAGCCGGAAGGCCATCAAGGGCGGCCTCGAATTGCGTCTGCTGGCCACGGATCAGTACAAGGAGATCATCCATTGGCGCCTGGAGAGAAACAAGGGAGAATCGCAGTATTTCTCCCTGCATGCCGCGGCGGGCATGGACTATGCCCGGCAGCTCCTGGCGGAAGAGAAGGCGCGAACCCGGAGAGGAAAAATCTACTGGAAACAGGTGCACCGGGACAACCATCTCCTGGACTGCGAAGTCGGGAACGCCGCTCTCGCGGACAGCGCCTGGCTTCCGTCCCTGCAGCAGCTCGCGGCCTACCTGAAGCGTACAACGGACCCGGCAGTCTTGTCCAGGACACGCCGGAGAGTTATTTCATCGGGAGTGGAATAAATGGCGCAGCCGAGAAAGAGCGAAAACATTCTCACCAGCAAAGAAGAGATAAAAGAATATCTGGGAGGGGTGTCAAATTATCTTTTCAACAAGTACATCAAGATGGGAATGCCGGCGCGTTTCGAGGACAATCGATGGTGTGCGCACACGGAAAACATCGACAATTTTTTTAAGGCTTATACCAAAGTATCCATGAGCAAAATGCTCGATCAGATCCCGGATAATGGCGATTAAAAATCACTGTCAAGTAAAAGAACATATCAATAACCCACCAATAACCCACCAATAACCCACCAATAACAACCGATCGGCCTTTTTTGCAAAAACCCCATGATATAGTCGAGCCATCAAAAGCAACCACTATATCTTGGGGTGAACATGGCTTTTACAACCTGGGCAGCTCTTAAAACCACCATCCTCGACGGCATCGCCGACGGCTCCGTTTTAACAAAGTCATATACCGTCGGCGACGTCGGCCGGACCTTCCGCGACATGTCGGAAGTCATCGCCTTTCTGAAATTCATCGACTATCAGATTTCCGCCGAGACAAGCAGCCGACGCGGCCCGACGCTGAGGGGGGTGACTCCGGTATGATCGAAGTAAACGTGGGGCGGAAGAAAATCGCCATCGAAGAGAATATCATCGACCGGGCCATCAAGTTCATCGATCCCGTCCGTGCCCAGCGCCGCATGGCGGCGCGGATGCACCTCGCTCTGGCCGGTGGATATTCCGGCGCATCCCGCTCCAGGCGGTCCTTGAGTGCCTGGCTTACGGGAACAAACGACGCCGATTCGGATATCCTTTTCGATCTGCCTATCCTCCGTGACCGCAGCCGCGACCTCGTGCGCAACAGTCCCCTGGCCGGCGGATCCGTTTCAACCGTCGTCACCAACGTCATCGGCCGGGGCCTCAAATTGCAATCCCGCATCGACCGCGAGACGCTTCGCATGGCCGACGCCACAGCTTCCGCCTGGGAAGCGGAAACCGAGCGGGAATGGGCGTTGTGGTCGGAGTCGCACGAATGCGACGTGGCGCGATCAATGACGTTTGCGGATATCCAGGAGCTGGTCTTTCGCCAGACATTGGAAAACGGCGATGTCTTCACGCTGATGCCCAGGTTCCAGCGCGGCGCTTTCCCCTATAAGATGCGGCTCCAGGTCATCGAGGCGGACCGGGTCTGCAATGAAAAGTTGACACCTGACGGAGAGCTTCTGGCCGGCGGCATCGAGAAAGACGAGAAAGGCGCTCCTGTAAATTACCACATCATGCGCCAGCATCCGGGGAACCGGCTGTACGCGACACATAAAAACTTTGAATGGGATATCGTTCCCGCGTTCGGCAAGGACAGCGGGGTCCGCAATGTGATCCATCTGTACAAAATCCTGCGTCCCGGGCAGAGCCGGGGCGTACCGTTCCTGGCGCCCGTCATCGAATCCCTGAAACAGCTCGAACGCTATACCGAAGCCGAACTGATGGCCGCCGTCGTATCCGGTATGTTCACGGTCTTTGTGGAGACGGAAGCGGGGGACGGCGCTTTTGGAACATTCTCCCCGTCGGCCGAGACCGGCGGCGCGTCAACCGATGACGACTACAAGCTGGGAAACGGTGCGATTGTCGGACTGGCCCAGGGCGAAAAAGTAAGCACCGCCAATCCCGGACGACCGAACCAGGCTTTCGATCCCTTCGTCAAATCCATCCTGCAACAGATCGGCGTCGCCCTGGAGATTCCCTTCGAGGTCCTCATTCACTATTTCAGCGCATCATACAGCGCTTCACGCGCGGCTCTCCTGGAGGCCTGGCGTTTCTTCCGCAACCGGCGGGCATGGCTGGCCAGAAACTTCAACCAGCTCGTTTACGAAAACTGGATGACGGAAGCCGTGGCCATCGGCCGCATTCAGGCGCCGGGATTCTTCCGCGATTACCGCGTGCGGCAGGCTTACCTGGGAGCGCTGTGGATCGGGGATGCCCCTGGGCAGATCGATCCCCTGAAGGAAGTCGACGCCACGGAAAAGAGACTGGAACTTGGGTTAACCACACTGGACGAGGAGACGGTTCTTTATTCAAGCGGAGATTTCGACCGCAACTTCCCGCGCATAGCGAAGGAACGGGCAATGTTGAAGTCCATCGGCATGTGGGCTCCGAAAACGGAAAAGAGCGGCGAAACACAGGCCGTTGCGAAGACCTATCCATCCGACGAGAACGGAGGAACCGAGTAATGAGACTACTCGATATCATGACGGCGCCCTGGGCGATTGTCCCGGGTAAACTGCGGGAGATCCGCGCGGTTTATGAGACCCACATGCGGGGTCCGAAAATCGACCTGAAGGAACTGGAAAAGAATTCGCGATCCCCCTTCGGACCGGAAAATCCGGATGACCTCCGCGGCTATACGGTCGATCGCGGCGTCGCGGTTATTCCGATGACGGACGTGCTGACGAAATCGCGGACCTTGTTTTCCTTTCTGTTCGGCGGCACATCGATGCGCGATATCGGGGATGCTTTTCGCAATGCCCTGGCGGATAGCGATGTGCATTCCATCGTTCTGCACATCGATTCCCCTGGCGGCACGGTCGACGGGACGGAGGAGTTGGCCGCGGCGATCAAAGCCGGGCGGGGAACGAAACCCATCGTGTCGGTTGTGGATGGCATGATGGCCTCGGCCGCGTACTGGATCGGATCGGCGGCGGACAGGATCTATGTATCCGGCGAAACGAACGAAGTCGGCAGCATCGGCGTGGTGGCCACCCACATGGATATTTCAAAGTGGGAAGAGACGATCGGCGTCAAATACACCGACATTACCGCCGGTAAGTACAAGCGCATCGCGTCAATGCATAAACCCCTGTCCGATGAAGGCGCGGCCTACATTCAGGACCAGGTTGACACCATATACGGAATTTTTGTGGAAACCGTTGCCGATTTTCGCGGTTGCTCGGTGGAGCAGATTCTCGAAGCGGCGGACGGTAAGGTTTTTATGGGAAAGGCTGCCATTGAAAACGGTCTGGTTGACGGCATGGCGACGCTGAACGAAGTAATCAATCAATTGGAGGAGGACAATCAAATGGATCTGCAGGAACTTAAAACGAAGCATGCCGACGTTTACCGCGCGGCATTCGAGGAGGGTCGGGCGTCCGGCTCACAGGAGGCACAGGAGACGGTCAGGGTCGCGGCCTTCACCGCCGGAAAGTCCGAAGGCCAGACGGAAGGAAAAGCCGCTGAGCGCAAGCGAATTGGCGATATGGAGGCGATGTTCATTCCCGGGCACGAATCGTTACTGGCCGCATGCCGGCAGGACGAAACCTGCTCGCCCGCCGATTTCGCCATGAAACAGGCGACGGCGGAGAAGGCGATTCGAGAAAAGGAAACAGGAAACCTGACCGCGGACGCGATCGCTCCTCTACGTCACGCCGCACCTCCGGCTCCCGGAGAGGATGCGGCGGCCGCAGCGGCCGAGCAGAATCTGCCCATCGAACAGAAGGCGAAGGCGGAATGGGACCGGACGCCGGAGATCCGTCAGGAGTTCGGTGACAACTATGGGGCATATGAGGCGTACCGGAAGAACGTGGAATCCGGGCGGGTAAAGATTCTGGGCCGTAAAGACGGCTAACCAAAAATCACCAGTACAAAGGAGGTAAACGAACATGGCACTATCAGCAGACACCCCGATGGCATACGAACTCGGCAGCATCAATACCCTGCCCGTCAAGGCATCGACCCTGATTTACGAAGGTGCAGCGGTTGGCGACGACGGCGCCGGTTACATGCGCGGCCTGGTCGCCGGAGATTCCTTCCGCGGCTTCGCCCAGCGACAGGCGGATAACTCAGATGTGGCGACGGATGGCGCAATCAACGTCAATCTTATCACCAATGGAATGATCCCGCTTACGATTTCAGGCATAGCAATCACGGACGTCGAAAAGCCTGTCTATGCCAGCGACGACGGAACTTTCACGCTGACAAAGGGGAGCAATTCCCTTATCGGTTATGTCCGACGGTATGTGTCCACGAATACCTGTATCGTGGCTTTTTGCAACAAAGGCGAGGCAATAATCCCCGAGGGTGCGGTCGAAAGCTCGATGCTTGCCAACGGCGCCGGAGTAGCGGCCCTTCTGGCCGCCGGGCTCGGCGGGTCTGTTTCCGTGACAAAAGCCTCCGTGGCCACCGATACCGTGGTTGCCGCGGACGCAACAAAAGATCGCGCTTGTCTGGTTATTGTGACGGTTGACGAAACCTACGCGAAAAATACCGGGACGGCACCAACGGTCAAAATCGGTGAGGACGACACGATTGAAAAGTGTATGGCCGATACCGTTCTCGATACCGAGGCGGCCGGTGTTGTGCTGGCCTTTGCTTTTACCAATACGGCGACAAAAAAAATTATCGTCACCACAACGGCGGCGATCGGCGATGCAACTGGCGGATGTACCGTTACCGTCCTTGCAATTCCAACAACCTAACCAACAAATTACGGTTGGGGCGGGCTTGACGACGCCCCAACCGTTTAACATGAGGATCGAATAACGTGGGCCGGGGTGCCGGCCAGACCCATTAACATTAAAATCACTTAATAAGGAGGCTCAAAATGGGAGCATCAGGACTTGGCAGCCGAGCGATTATCGGCGCGTTTTTCAACAAATTAAATGCGGATATGGGCATGGGGTGGATACCCGGTGTCTCCATGTTTTTCGATAGCAACCAGGAAAGCGAAACCTATAAATGGCTCGGTATGGCTCCGGCCATGCGTGAGTGGATCGGCGGACGGCAGGCCAAGGGGTTCCGGGAGAACGGCATCACGATCGTCAACAAGAAATACGAATCTACGATGGAGGTCCTTTGCGACGAGATTCGCCGTGACAAGACCCGCCAGGTCATGCTGCGCGTGGCCGAGCAGGCCCGCCGGGCGAATGCCCACTGGGCGGCCCTGTTGACCACACTGATTGTCGCCGCGGAAACCGGCCTCTGTTATGACGGCCAGTGTTTTTTCGATACCGACCACAGCGAGGGCGACAGCGGCACCCAGGACAACGACCTGACCGGCGCCGCGGCGGACGGTACCCAGCCGACCGCTGCCGAGGCGGAATCCGCCCTCATGGATTGCGTTGCGGCGATCCTGGGGTTCAAAGACGACCAGGGCGAGCCCATGAATGAGGGGGCGAGTAAATTCCGGATCATAGCCCCTACGGCATATCTCAAACCGTTCGCGTCCGTTTTGAACAACGAATACATCGCGGCCGGGCAGAGCAACATCGTGAAGAACATTGACGGCATGGACTTTGCTTTGTCGATCAACCCCCGTCTGACCTCCGCCGCGAAGTTTTACGTCTTCCGGGAGGACGGAGACACGAAGGCCCTGATCCGCCAGGAGGAGGAGCCGATCACCGTTTCGGCCGTTGCTGAGGGATCTGAGCTTGAGTTCAATGAGGACAAGCATCACTACGGCATCAAGGCGATCCGGAACGTCGGGTACGGTTACTGGCAGCACGCTTGCCTGTACACCTTCACCTAACCGCTTGCGGATATAAGAACCGAGGGGGCGGGAACGCCCCGCCCCTTTTTTTATTATAGCGCAAAGGGAGATCGCGCCATGCCGGACAGCGTAGTTCAAAACTGCAATCCAAAAGAAACCACCTTCACCGTTAAGAGTTGGGCCGTCGTGGTCGTCATTCTGGGCCTTTTCGGATGGTTCGGAATTCAGGCGATCAATCACGAAAGCAGGATCACCCGGATCGAGACGCAGTATGATTTTATCTCAAAGTCACTGGGGACCGTCGAGGTAGTAACCAAGGAAATCAGGGACAATCAGCTCCGCCTGCAGCGCAAGGAAAGGGACTAAATGAAACCCGAACACGCAAGGGCATTCAAACTCCTTGCCGACTGGCAACTCATGGGCCTCTGCATTGAGCGTGAAGCCAGGGGAGAGCCTGCGGAGGGGAAGATTGCCGTCGGAACGGTTATCCTGGAGAGGGTCGATCATCGTGACTGGGACGGGAAAAATATACACGAAGTCATTTTGAAACCATGGCAGTTTTCCTGGACGATGCCCGAGGCCGGATCTGATTACTACAATGAGGCCGTCCGGATCGCGGAGAACTGGACGGATGAATATCGGACAAGAAAGGCGCTCCAGGATTGTTGTGTGATTGCCAACGGGATGCTCTTCAAGTCGATCCCCCGGGACCGGATTTTGGCGGAGGCGCATTGTTGCCAATATCTCAATCCAAAGACAGCGGCGAAGACCATGGCGGAATGGCTTGCGGTGGGTATGACGTCGATAAAGGTTATTGCTCATCATGAGTTCTTTAAGGATGCGGCATGAAAACCGGAGCGGCGAAACGGGCAGAGGCGGACAAGAAAGCCCAAAAGCAGAAGCGGAAAAAGGGAAAGAAATGATGGACAGATACCTGTCAGCAGAAGAATTACTTGAAATCCCGGAAGCGTTAATGCCCATGCCGGTCCTGAGCGACAACCTGCAAAGCCCTGTATCCGCAGGAATCAAGGCCCACACCCACGGCTGCTACGGTCATTTCATGTGGTTGATCGCACCCGGCGCGTTCGCCTCGATGCAGACCAATGGATATAAAATGGTTAAGGTTGAGGACTTCATCGGGTCCGACAGGCTCAAACTTTGGTACTTCCCGGGATGGACGGAGGCGGACCGGGCCAAGGTACGCAAGGCGATTGACAAGGAATTGAATCGTCCCTGGTGGAAAAACAGATATGACTTTTTCAGTTACCTCGGACATCTAACCGGCCTGCGGTGGATACAATCGCCCTGGTCTGACGTTTGCAGCGACAAGGGGAAGTTTATCGGATTGGTTGAGAAGGATTTTAATCTCAGGGCGCCGAATCCTGAAGAGGTCAATCACTGGCTCGAATCCATCAAACCACGAGCGCAGATTTACGGCCGGTACACGCCGGATTAAGTGAGGCAAAAATGAAAACGAAAGCCATCATGATCACCATTATCACCCTGATATTTCTCGCCGGATGCGCCTTTGCGCCACTGTCAAGCCGTGTAGGAATGAAAACCGCCGATCAGTATCAAGAGGCCTACGACATAGGGACGCCGTCTGCTGACAAGATAAAGGATTCCTGGCCGTATGTGTCTGGCCTCATTAAGGCCTCTTTCGGTGAAGATTATAAATTAAAGCTGTCCGTTTCTTTACAGAACACCGTCGAGACCCTTGACGTCCTCTGCCTGAAAAAGAAACTTACGGATGAGGAAAAAGGTCAGATCATCGGCGCCGTCAACCGTCTTGAATTCCTGGCGGGAAAAGAATTCTGGGATAAGTACGGCAGCGTAATACTCGGACGAATTAAAGCACTGGCTTTATAGGTGGATAAATGACCCTCGCATCCGACATAGCAGACATCTACGCGGACATGGTTGAAGCTGGCCTGTCGACGGATACCGTCACCGTGACCACCGACGGCGTTCCCTCGTCCTGTACCGCCATTATCCGTTACGGCAAGGGCGACGAGTACAAAGGGTCGGACGGTTACGGGGTGAACGCGACACTGAGAATTCAGGCCCAGGGTGACGTCGGTGTAGCGACCATTACCAGGAAAACAACCATCACGATCGCGGCCGACACCTGGCGGGTGATCGGTGCGGATAAATCGAGCACGGGCCTGGAATGGATCATCCAGGCGAACAAGGTGACGAGCTGATGCAGATCAATATCCAGCGGGAAACAGGCGAATACGGCATCGAGAATCTGGAGCAGATCTTTGCGGACTTTCCCCAGTATGCCCGGCGGGCGCTGGTGTCGGCTCTGAGCGCGGAGGGATACCGGTTGAAGGGAGTTGTCAAACAGGCTGTACGCAGCGGCGGGCCGGCCGGAGGATGGCAGCAGCTCAATCCCCATACGGGCATCCTGAGCCGGGCAAAGCGCGGTACGGTCAAGAATTTCCGCATGTCCCGAAAAGGCCGAAAAAAAGGAGAGGCATCGCGACGAATTTACAAGGGGGTCATGACGTCAACGAAGCGTTCTCCCCTGCTCCGCCTGGTCGGCGCGGTCCGGTATCGGGTCGATCGGAACGACATGTACGCGCATATCGGATTTATAAACGACGATACAAAAGGATACCGCGTCCAGCGGATCATCAGCCACGCCGCCCGCGGCTTCCGGACATCCGTAACGCCACGGATGCGCCGGTTTGCTTTCGGGCTGGGGTTCCCGCTGCGGAAAGACACGACGGAACTTGTCGCGCCGAAGCGGCCCCTGATGAAGCCGATCTTTGAAAAGGAATCCGGGAACGTTGTCCGGAATCTGTCCATGCGGATCGTCAACAATATCACCCGGTACCGGCATGGCCTGGAGAAGGACTGGGATTCCATGTTCCGCGATGAGGGAGGAAACTACAAATGAGCGAGGCCCTGATCCGCGCACAGATCAAGAGCATCCTGGAAGGCGTCTCCGGCATCGGCGTTGTCTATGACTATGAACGTTACGCCCGATCCCTGGCCGATTATTTCGACCTCATGACGAAAACCGGGACGACGACCGTCAACGGCTGGATCATCCACCGGGAGCGGACGGAATCCCGACAGGCCACGATGGGCGTCCGGGGGCAGATTGACCGTGTGCATACGTTCCGGATTGCGGGCCTGCACGAGATGAACGACGACGACGGATCGGAGAAAACATTTCAGGGGATCATCGACGCAATTTTCGCGGCGTTCAAGGCAAACCCAACCTTGAACGAGACGGCGCTCTCCCATGGGCAGATCCAGGTCGAGGAGGTCACGGTCTGTCTGGAGGAGGAATACGGCGGCGATCTGTACCATGTGGCGGATTGCACTTTGGTGGTGGAAGAGCGGGTCAACGTAACGACGTAAAGGAGCAGGGACATGAAAAAAATATATTACGATGAAGGGCCGGTGATCCAGAGCTTCGGGGCCGCGGGTCTTTTTCGGATCAACGAACCACGGGAAGTGCAGGATGACCTGGCGGAGATTCTGCTCAGGAAGGGCCGTTTGAAGGAATGGCCGGAGGAAAAACCCAAAAGGGCCGGACACGGCCAGGCGAAGGAGGATTAAATCATGGCTCAGCAAAGAGGTGCAAACGTCACCATTATCTACGATACGGAAACGGCCTATAAAACAACGCCGGCTTCGGTCGATGCGATGGTTCTGCCGTACATCAGTGAATCGGTGCGGCTCAACCGGAACCTGATCGAATCAAAGACCATCCGGTCATCGCGCAACCCACAGATGCCGGTGCGGGGCAATGTGGATGTGGCCGGGGATATTAACTTCGAGCTTTCCCCGCAGTACGGACGGATGCTGAAGCATATTTTCGGGGGTTATACGCCATCGGGTGAGTCCGCGCCCTACACGCACACCTTCAAGATCGGCGACCTGCCTGTCGGTATGATGATCGAAAAGCAGTTCACGGATCTGGCCACGGCGGAATACTTCCAATACAACGGCTGCAAGGTCAACCAGTTCAAATGCACCGCCAAGACGGAAGGCATGATCGATTGTTCGGTTTCCCTGATCGGGGCGAAGGAAACCGTCGCCGTCGCCTCGTTCGACGCGACCGCAACGGACAACGGGCACACGCCGTTCGACGGATTTACGGGATCGGTCAAGCAGGGCGGGTCGCCCATGGGCATTGTGACAGGCTTTGACTTTACGATCGATAATGGACTCGACGGCGGTACTTATGTCCTGGACGGGACGGGGCAGCGCTATTCCCTGCCCGAAGGGTCGGCGAAAGTATCCGGTTCCCTCCAGTGCCTGTTCGACGCTGTGGTCCTGTACAACCTGGCCGTGGCCCATACGGAAACCAGCCTGGAACTGCATTTCACGTCCGGCGCCGGGACCGGGGCCACCGCCGGAAACGAAAAACTCTCGTTCTATTTCGACGAGATCGTCTTCAAGCCCCAGGCTCCGGTGGTCCAGGGACCGACGGGACTACTCGTGGAGCTGCCGTTTGTGGCCTACTATAACGATGACGCCGACGCCTCGGCTTGCCGGTGCGTGCTCCTGTCGCCCATTGCGACGTTCTAGCTTTGCCCGAAAGGAATGAGGAAAGTGTTTATGGAAAACATCAAGAAGTATCAAATCGGAGACAAAACCTACACCCAGGGCCCCCTCGTCCTGGGGCAGATCCGCCAGCTGGTCACTCTGCTGGAAGGCATGGAGATCCGCTGGAGCGGGGGAATAAAGGAGATCATCGCGGCCCTGGGGGACAAGCTGACCCCGGCCCTGGCCATTGTACTGACCGAAGAGGGGAAAAGCCCACGGTACAAGGATATCGCCGCCCTGGCCGCGGAGTTGGAATTCACCATGACCCCTGATGATCTGTTCTCGGTCATCGACGATTTTTTCGCCTTGAACCCGGTATCCTCTCTTTTGGAGAGGTTCGCGGCCATGATGGAGACCGCCACCGGGGCGATCAGGACGGGGGCGGATGGATTGACGGGATCGTTGTCACCCTTGCCGGTGGGGACATCACCCGACGGGACGCCATCGAATGGGGCTACGCCCTCCGTGACGTAAAGCCGTACCTTGAATACCGGCTGCGGGAGGTCCGCTTCCGGGAGGCCGTGATCGGGTTTTTATGCGGCCCGGACCAAGAGACGAAAGAAAAGCGGATGCAGGACGACTATTGCGACATATGCCGCCGGATGGGGCGTGACAGCGACTGCGGGTCCTGTTCGCGCACCATCAGTGTCATCAAACCAAAAGGAAAAGACTAATGCCCATTTCCGCCGCCGACGTTAAAATCATTCTCAGCGCCCAGGACCAGGCCTCCGGCGTCGTCAAGCAGTTCGGTTCCAACGCCGAAAAGGCCATGCGGGATGCCGAGGCCTCGACGACGAAGCTGAATCAGCGGATGAATGAACTCCGGAACGCTGTCACCATGGCCATCCAGGGTTTTCTCGCCTATCGGGGCATGACCTTCTTGAAATCGTCCATTGATGAGGCGGAGCGGATGCAGAACACCCTTCGTGGCCTGGCTGCCGTCGCCCGTTATGCCGGTCAAAACCTGGGAGAAGCACTCCAGGCAGCTTCAAAGCTCGCCGAAGACGGTCTGGTTGATGTGACCAGCGCGTCTCGCGCCCTGCAAAACCTGCTGACTCGTGGTTACAACCTCCAGGAATCAATCGACATCCTGACCAGGCTAAAGGACGCCGCCGCGTTCAACCGCCAGGGCCAGTTGTCTATGGCCGAGGCCGTCATCTCTGCGACGGAAGGTCTAAAGAACGAGAACTCGATTTTGGTCGACAATGCCGGCGTGACGAAAAACGTCTCCGTCATGTGGAAGGAATACGCCTCGGAAATCGGCAAGAGCGCGGCCTCTCTTTCCCAGGCGGAAAAGCGGCAGGCCGAATACAACGGCATCATGAAGGAAACAGAAGCGCATATCGGCAACGCGAAACGCGCCACGGAAGGCATTACCGGTGCCAAGGCGAAGCTCAGCGTCGAAGTGATCAAACTAAAAAACGGACTTGGAAACGATCTGGCGCCTGCCTTCCTGTCCGTTGCCAAGGCGGCTAACTGGACCCTGCAGAACGCGATCATTCCCTTTATTGGCGGGATCGAAATCATGGCTGCGAAGACCGCCGGTTTTTTCGACAAGACCAATCTCCGGGTAAAGATATGGAGTTTGGAAAGCAGCCAGTGGGCTGTTAAAGACCCCAAAAAGAAGGCGGAAAACGAGCGACTTATCGCATCGATGAAGGGGGAACTTAACCGCGTTGATAGCGTCGTATCGGAGCTGATCGATGAGATCATGCGAAAATGGTCCGGTGCACTAAAAATCCCCGATATCGGCGCCGATTCAGGGAAGAGACGGACAGATACCGTTGTCAATGGAGCAGACGTCGAATCAATAAAGCGTCTCAGAGAGCAATGGGAAGAAACATCCCTGGCGCTGTCCGCGAAGATCGAAGGCGGCGGACTTGATGACCTTCGGAAAGCATTGATCCAGAATGAATTAGAAGCGGACAAGCTGAAAAAAAAGTTCAAGGATCTACCCTCTGAATTAAAGGTTGAGGCATACGCGAAAATAGACCGGGCCAGATTGACCGCGGACGACGAGGCCGTGGCCAAAGCTACCGAGAAGGCCAGGAAGGAAGCCGTTGACGGGGTCAAGAAGGAAACCGAGGAAAAATTAAAAGCTATTGCCGAGCAAAAAAAAGCGTTCCTGACCTTGAAGGCCCTCCGCGAGGGCGAGATAAACGCCCGCCTGTCCGAACTGGACCTGACGGAGAAGGAAGGGGCCCTGCACCGGGATACCCTGTCCGAACGGCTCCGCCTGATGCAGGAGCTGATCGTCATCCAGGATGAATACCTATTGACCCTGGACAAGCAGGCGGACCCTTCTTCCTGGTATGCCCAGCTCGATGCCATCAACCGGACAAAAGGGGCCATCATCGATCTGAACGACGAATTTCAGAAAACGACCTTTCTGGGCAGCATCGGAAACGCCTGGCGGGAAATAGAGGAAGACGCTTCCCATACAAGCGAGCAGATCGGAGAACGATTCAAGACGGCCTTCGGAGAGATGACGGACGCCATCGCCGAATTTGCCAGGACCGGAAAGTTCGAGTTTTCGTCTCTGGCTCAGTCCATCATCAATGACCTGATCCGGATACAACTGAAAGAACTCGAGGTACAGGCGTTCAATTGGATCAAGCTGGGGATTGGCATTGTTGCGAAGGCTATCGGAGGAACCACCGATTTCGGCGCGGGTTCGGAGGCGGGGTATGCCATATCGGACCAGGGCGGCGGTTATGGAGGCATTGCTGGTGGCTATCATTCCGGCGGGATGGGCAGTGAGCCAAGCTTTATCCGCATCGGATTAAATCCCCACATCTTCGACACCGCCCCGCGTTATCACAGCGGCATTGGCCCAGGCGAGACGGCGGCGATTATCCGCAAAGACGAAGGCGTCTTCACCCCCGGCCAGATGAAGGCTATGGGGGAAAAGGCAAGCTCCCCGAACATCCGCATCATCAACGTCCTGGACCCGGGCATCGTGGAAAACTGGGCCAGTTCTCCCTCTGGGGAGAAAGTCATCATGAACATTATCAGGAGGAACTCCTAAAATGGCATACGCAACCGGGACCGCCGCCGACTATCTGGACCTGCTCGACAAACTGCGGACATTCATGCTGGCCAACGACTGGGAGTCGCAGCGCTACACGACTTCCGGCGAATACGAATTTATCGCCAAGGGGACCGGCCTGGAAGAGGCAGATGAAATCTACGTCGGGATCCGCACCTTCTCTTCCGAAGCGGGAGACTATTACAACTGGGAGCTGTGCGGCTTTACGGGCTTCAGTAGCGGCCTGACCTTCGACAATCAACCCGGGGCGATCGCGTCGTCTCCGAACCGCCCGCGCATCAGCCTGTTTGACGATTCCATTCCCTACTGGTTCGTAGGCGACGGTCGCCGGGTGATTGTCGTGGCCAAGGTTTCCACCGTCTATCAGATCGCCTACCTGGGGCTCCTGAATCCCTACCTTCCCCCGTCCATCATGCCCTACCCGCTGGTGATCGCCGGGACGCACACGGGCTACAGCGGTGAGCGCTGGTCCGTCCAGGACGCGACGCACAGTCTCGGCGTCATGCAGCCGAACTGCTGCAATACTTCGGGGACGGAATCGGATATTTTAGCCAACCCGCGATCGTCCTGCCGCTTCTGGGACAGCCAATGGCACGGGATTCAGAACAGCTATTACCATGCGAACGCCTCCCAAACCGACTGGAAAGCCCTCTGGCCGTATTGCAGATACAACAATGTCAGGTTTAACAGTGTCCGCGCAAATATCAACGATGGATCTTATGTCCTGGTTCCGGTGATTCTGCACATGCGATCGCCGGTACAGGGCATATTCGGTGAACTGGACGGGATCTACTACATCACGGGCTTTAATCAGGCGGTGGAGAACGTCGTCACGATTGACGAGGTGGATTATCTGGTGGTCCAGAACGTGTACCGAAACGGAATTTTCGACTACTGCGCAGTGAGGTTATCATAATGGCATACGAAACCGGATCGGCAACGGGCGTCAACGATTTGATCGGAAAAATCAAATCGTTCCTTGAGACCAACGATTATACCATCAATGACTTTTCTGCCGACGGTACCGGATACCGCCTGCATGTGCAGAACGGCGACTGGTATGTCAATATGCGGTCTGGCGTGGCTGAGAAATTTATCTGGCCGTACTATTACTACGGAGCAGACAATGATCCTTTATCGGGTATAGGGATATACCCATCCACGGGATTTGATGCTGAAGAGGCCTGGAACGCCCAGCCGGGGTATCCTGTCGATGCCGGCTACGGTGTTTCTGCCCTCGTTGCACATGGGTCATGCGTTGCCGGTCTCGTTTCCACAATTCCGGCATATTATTTCTTCCTTGACGACGATGGTTTTGTTGCCTGCATTGAGCGAAACACCGGCGAGTATGTCTGGATTGCATTCGGCCAGTTGACGCTTTTTGGTAATGTCGGCGGAAACACCCTTGACGGATTTTTTACATCGTCCTCCCAGGGATCACGAAAGGCCGAAGATCAGCTCCCGGCCAACATATTTACCCCGCTCCCGAGAGAGGCCCGCGGATTTTTGTTTTATGAGACCGATGATTACGATGATAATTGGTTCCGGATGAACAATAGCTCTTATTATTACACGTGCTACTCTGTACGCCATCCATGGTCATTGACTCTTGCGGCCGCTTCCGATGCAGATACGGGCTACTTGGGAAATCTTATGCGTGCGATGCCCGGCGGGGTCGGAAACCTATCCCCCCTTCTGCCATGTTATATGGGCGTTGCAACGCCTACGAGAGATACAATACTCGGTCACTTTGACATGGTCCGACTGACCAGAATTACGGGATTTACCACCGGGCAGGAAGTTGAGGTCGGCGGGTACACCTGGAAGGTGCTCCCGGCCATATCCCTGACCCATGCCGATGGTTATGCAATTGCCGTCAAAAAGGTTGTGCCCGAATGAGCGTGCTTGCACCCGATGTCTTAACCTGTTATTCCGCCCCCCCCTGGGAGGCATGGAGTCCGATCGCGTCGTCTCTTTTGACGGCGGTTCCGTCCGCCAGTCTAAGCGGTACAAAAACATCCACCCAGCCCGTTGACGAACCAGGATCTGCGAAGGTTGGATACCTGGCCCCGCAGTGGGGTAATCTCCTGTTCGATCAGATCCTGGCCATCCCCCAGGAGATCAATTTCGGCTATCTACTGGCCGAGCGCAGCGACGAGGCCGCACTCTGGAATACCTGCCGCACATCAAGAACCCTGGACACCGTCACCGGGACAGGAACGAGCGGCATCGCCTTGACCGGTGCGGACCCGGAGACCGTCGTCAAGCCTCTCCAATCCATCGATTACATCATCACGACGTCCATGTCCGGACCGTCCATCATTGATGCGGATTATGTCTTCTCCTTCGACGTCGGATCGGCAACGATCGTTTTAACCGGCACTCGGACCTTGATCTTTCCGCACATTCCCCAGTCGGGTCAGATTGAAACCCTGGAATGGCTGACAGACGTGCTGGAATCCTATGACGGGACGGAAGAGCGGGAAGGCGCGAGATATGCTCCCCGTCAGGAATTCGACGGCCTTTACTGGGGAGAAACGTCCCACGAGCGGATGAGGATGCAGGCCGTCCTTCTGGGCTGGCATATCAACACCTTTTCCCTGCCGATCTGGGGAGAATCCCGGCAGGTCGGGGATGTCGCGGCGGACGCGACCGTGATCATGATGGACACGGCCAACGCGGATTATCGGGACGGCGGGTTCATGGCGATATTGGAATCGTATAATAAGCACGAGGTATTGACGATCACAGAGGTGCTGGCCGACCGCGTCAACCTGACCTACCCCGTGAAGCAGTCCTATACCACGCCCGTCGTAGCTCCGGCCCGGATCGCCCGAATACTGGGCGGTACGACCAGCGAGGACACGCCCGTCCAGGCATCCCGCCATCGGGTTCGTTTTGAAGTTATCGATACGAAAGTCATTGCGAGCGAGGCGTCCACGGTCCAGTATCGCGGCCTCGATACCCTGCTGGCCCCCTATTATATTTCCGGTGAAATGCAGGCGCGGGAAATGACCAGGCCGATCGAGTATATTGATTATGACACGGGCCTGACCGCTATCGACTCCGGCATGGACTGGAGCCGGATCGCCACGAAAGAGATCGGGGTAAAGGTGCAAAGCCGGGCGGATGCCTGGACTTTTCGGAAATGGCTGCATCGTCGGGAGGGAAGATTCCGGCCGTTCTGGTCGCCGACGTTTACCAGAGATGTGGAACTGGCCGAGCCCTTCGGCAGCGCCGATGTCGATCTTTATATCAGTAAGATCGAGTATGCCACGCTCCTTTATAACAACCCGCAGTTTCAGAACCTGGCGTTTTTCAAGACGGACGGTACCGTGCTGCTCCGGCAGATCGTCGGCTATCAGATGAACGATGACGATGAAACGATTACCCTGGATTCCGCTTTGGGTTTCAACGGGACGATGGACAGTTTCGACCGGATTTCCTTTCTTTCCCTGGTCCGGCTCTCCGCCGATCGAATCGAGATTGCCTGGCAGGCGGCCGGCAGGATGTCATCTAATTTCGGACTGATGGGGCTTGACGATGAAAGTTGAGGTCTACAAATTCACATCTGCTTCCGAGCGCTGGCTGTTCACCTCCGCCGGTTGCGATCAGGTCTACCTGGGAGAAACTTACCGGGCCGTCCCCATCGGACGGGACAAAATCGAAATGACCGAAAACGTCCACAAATCCCCCCTGGCGATCAGCGCCCCCCGGGACAATGACCTGGTGTCTTGTTATTGTGGTGTGGACCGCCCCGAATCGACGGTGGTGCTGACAATATTTGAAATCGACGGCGGCGGTATCGGCTCGATGATCTGGAAGGGCCGCGTCGCCTCTGTCAATCTGACGGGGAGCAAGGCCAAGGTCACGCTGGAATCCATTTTTACCTCCATCGGGCGTCCGGGGCTTCGGGCTGTTTATCAACTCTCCTGCCGGCACGCCCTGTATAAAACAAGCGCGGACGGCACGAAGGGCTGCCGGTTGCTTCCCGATTCCTACGTCGTCAACGCCAACGTGACGGATTACGACGGACAGACCTTAACCGTTAGCGGGCTCGGCGGCTACGCCGACGGGTGGTTCACGGCGGGCTATCTGGTCCAGGCGGGAATCCGCTACCGCATGATCCTGTCGCATATCGGGGATCAGATCGGAATTGACCGCGTCCTGGCGCACACGGGGGCGATCAAGATTTATCCCGGCTGCAATCACCTGATGACCGACTGCAAGAACAAATTCGACAACCTGGACAATTTCGGCGGTTTCCCCTGGATCCCCGGACAGACCCCCTTTGAGGGGCTTGGTTCCCTCGGCGTGTCCGGAAGGGCTTTATAGGAGAGCTTATGTTTGATCTTGACCCTTTGCTGACGATGCAGGTTCCGGACGGAACACCTCTGATGATGGCCGTCATGGGATGGGACGATCTCGCCTACGTCGTCGTCATGATCATCTTGTCTCTGATCAGTTATTACCTGAACCGCAAAAAACAGCAGGAACCGACTGCGCCAAAACCGGCGGGGATCGAAGACTTCACGGTGCCGACTGCCGAGGTGGGTCGGGAAATACCCGTTTTATTCGGGACGCGCTGGATCAAATCGCCAAACGTCGTGTGGTACGGGAACTTGAAGATCGAGGCCAAAAAGGAAAAATACTGATGGACGTGAAAGTTACTGTCTCCGATGCCCGTAAACTGTCTTACTGCCTGGCTGGCTGCCGGAAGGTGTGCCGGAAATACGGGATCAATTTCCGTGAATTCATCCGCTGTGGCATTGACGCGGATGAATTAAGGGAAATTGACGACGCGCAAATCAAAAAACTGATCGAGGCCGCAGAGCATGGGGAGTAAGCACGGATCCGTCGTTGTCGGATACAGATATTATCTAGGCATGCACATGATCATCTGTCATGGTCCGGTGGACGCGGTGACCGGCCTGAATACCGAGGAATATGCCGTATGGCGGGGGAACGTCACCGCTACGGGGCAAGTAACCATAAACAACCGGAATCTTTACGGAGGTAAATCCCGGGAAGGCGGCGTGGCGGGACTTCTTGATGTCGAGTTCGGGGAAGCTGCGCAATCCGCCAACACCTACCTAGAATCCGTCCTGGGCGAAATTCCCGCCTTCAGGGGCGTCGTTGGTCTGGTATCGCGCCAGATGTATCTGGGAGACAATTCCTACCTGAAACCCTGGCGGATCTGCGCCAGGCGCACGAATATCGACTGGCAAAACACCTATGCGAAAATAGGCGACGACATGAACCCCGCCCATATTATTTACAACTGCCTGACCGACGATGAGTGGGGGATGGGTTATCTGGCGACGGACATCGATCAGACGGCGTTCGCGGCGGCGGCGGTAGCCCTTTACAACGAGGGGCTGGGTCTGTCCCTGTTGTGGGATCGGTCCATCTCTATCGAGGATTTTATAGACGAGATCAAGGATCAGATCGATGCGGTTCTTTATGTCGAGCGGTCCAACGGATTGTTTACCCTGAAACTCCAGCGGGATGATTACGATGTGGAATCCCTGATCGAGTTATCGCCATCGAATATCATCAAGGTTGAATCCTACACCCGGCATACACGTGCGGAGATGGCCAATACCGTCACCCTGAAATTCGTTGAACACCAGGAGGCGGACGATGAGGATAACGCCGTCACGGTCCACAATATAGCCTTGATCCAGAGCCAGGGGCAGATTGTGCCCCACGTCGTCAACTATCCCGGAATCAGCAACGCCACAGTGGCTTCAAAAGTGGCGGCGCGGGAGCTGCGGAAGGTATCCACGGAGCTGGCGGTGGTCAACCTGATCGCCAATTCGGCGGCGAAGGATTTAAGGCCTGGGTCGGTATTCAAATTCACCTGGCCGAAATATGGCGTGACTTCGGAAATCATGCGGGTGGTCGCCATCGACTTCGGCACCATGCAGAACGGACAGATCACCATTGCGGCGCTGCAGGATATTTACGGCACGGCCGAGGCGCTTTACGCCGACGTTCCGGCGTCGAACTGGGTCAATCCGGTTTCCGAGCCGGTGGCGGTCGTCAACCGTCGTCTGGAGGAAATGACCTATTATGAAATGATCCAGGTGCTCGGTGAAAGCGAAGCGGCCTGGGCGGAGATTGAAGACCTGGGGGGCTTTTTGATGGCCCTCTATACCCAGCCCTCCGGAGATTCGATCGAATATCGGATGTACACGCGGCCGAACAGCGGTTCGTACACCGACAAGGGCCGTTATGGATTCACCCCAACGGGAACGCTGGCCGCCGCCATCGGGAAAACCGATACGACAGCCACGCTGGAAAACATGAGAGGCATCGACAGCGTGTTTCTCGACTCCTACGCCTATATCGATGACGAACTGATCCAGGTGACGGCAGTCGATTCTATCACGGGCGAAATGACCCTCGTGCGGGGCATCCTGGACACCGTGCCGGCGGAACACCTGGCCGCGGCGCGGGTCTGGTTTGCCGATCAGTTCTACGGCACGGAAAACGTGCAGAAGGTAGATAGTGAGATCGTCAACGTCCGGGCCTGTACGATCACCATGCTGGGCGAGCTGGATCTGGAGGATGCGGCTACGAACAATTATACCTTTGACGCCCGGATGATCCGGCCCTACCCTCCGGGAAAGTTTCTATTGAATACTGCCTCCTATCCCGAATCCATTACCGGAGAGCTGACCATCGCCTGGGCGCACCGCGACCGCCTGACACAAACGGGACCGATTATCGCTCAGAGCGAGGGGAACATCGGTCCGGAGGACGGCACAACCTACACGATCAAGATCTACGGCGAGGCCGACACCCTGATCCGAACCTACAGCGGGGAAACGGGAACGAGTAAGGTCTATCCCCTGGCTGATGAGATTACAGACAGTGGGCTAGGAAGACTTAACAAATCCCTCCGCGTCACGGTTACGAGCATGCGCGATGGATTCAACTCCTGGCAGTCTCAGGACCACGCCATCGACGCCCGCTACGTGACCGTAACATATGACGGTAACGGCAACACCGGCGGAACAGCGCCCGTTGATTTAAATGAGTATCTTCCTGATGCATCTGTCGAGATCGCCGACAAGGGTACACTGACAAAAACAGATAATGTATTTTTCAGTTGGAATACCCAAACCGACGGATCGGGCGATGATTATTTGCCCGAGGACACTTTCAATATTCCATCGATGATTACTCTCTATGCTCAATGGGGAGAGCCGCTCAGCGTCGCTTATGACGGGAATGGGAATACCGGTGGAACTGCTCCTGTAGATTCGAATGAATACATTCCCGGCGACACGGTTACGGTTCTGGGGCAAGCAACTCTTGAAAAGTCGGGGGCGGAGTTTACAAACTGGAACACTCAGGAAAATGGTGGCGGGACATCCTATAATCCGGCAGCGACGTTTATTATGCCGTCAAGCAGCGTTGTGTTATACGCCCAGTGGACCGCTTCAGCGCGAACAGATCTGAAGACGGAGATAAATACGGACGGTCAGATTTCCCATGAATTTAACGGGATGGTTCCAGGGGTTCCGTCCGTGAGTGTGTCAACAGGAGTAATAGCGGAAGATCTGGTATCGGTACCGGCACAAGAACTATCGGTTCCAGGGGTTCCGTCCGTGAGTGTGTCAACAGGAGTAATAGCGGAAGATCTGGTATCGGTACCGGCACAAGAACTATCGGTTCCAGGGGTTCCGTCCGTGAGCGCATTAACGGGGGTCGCCACCTTCGCCGATGCAGGAGAGGCGACGATAAGCCAAGCATCGCCGGGAGTTGTAACGAAAGCATCACATGGCCTTGCTGCGAACAGGGAAGTCTTTTTCACAACAACGGGTGCATTGCCGACGGGCCTGACTGCGTTCACTCATTATTACGTCAAGGACCCTGCGGAAAATACTTTCAATGTTTCCGCTGCGGCGGGTGGAGCGGCGATAAATACATCGAGTGCTGGGTCTGGTACTCATCATCTTTGGACTAAAGATTAAGGAGGCTACAATGTTAAATCCAATCGAAGAAGCAAAATTCGCAGAACTGAAAAGCAAGTGCTGGGAATTAGGTGTTCTTTCACCGCCGGAAATTCATATCGGCTTTCAGGTGCATGATAAGGATGGTGTGCTTGTTTTCGACGACAAGCAGCGTGGGCATAGCTGGACGAGGAATTTTTACAATTTCCTTTACGGAATATTAACCAGGGCCCCGGGAGGTAACTCAAATAATTTTGGTGCCGGTTATATGTCCGGGAAACAAGTAGGAGGAACCATTGATTACTCACCCTATCTGTCTTGCGCTTCCGATTCAAATAACGCCGTATTTACTGAGGGCATCGTAGATGTGGCAACAGACAATGCTTGTGGTATTGTAATCGGAACGGGAGATACGGCCTTCTCTGTCGATCATTACACTTTAGGAACAATAATAGCACACGGCGCTTCATCTGGGCAAATGGCATATGCAGCGATGGCTGGCGCTTCATCTGCCTATACGTCCGGTACAAAAACTTGGAAAGCAACATTAGCAAGGATATTTAACAATAACTCAGGCGGAAGTATTACAGTAAAGGAAACCGGACTATACGCTGTTTTTTGCATGTATGCCAGTAATTTAACTAGATATTATATGGTTGAGCGCTCTGTCCTCGACCCAACAGTACCGGTAGCCAACGGCGCACAATTAACCGTGACCTATGAGATTAGCATGGATTTCTCGGCGATTGATTAGGAGGGATATAATGCGCCGGAAGCGGCGCTACAGCCCTCTTCTCGTCCGGTCATCCTGCTCTCTTCTCGCCTGCTATTGGATTTATGGATGCAGATCCTTTGTCATTTCCGGCGGGGGCAGCATTTCCGGCGGGACGCCGGATGATGATCTTCCGCCATTCGGAAGCAACTCTCCTGCTTTTGCGTCGATGGCTGCGAATACATCAATGACGGCGGAATCCGGGCTCTTGTAGTTATGGAACAAGTGTTGATCATACGAGGCGTTCACTATCATCGCCCCGGTTTTTCCGTCTATAAATCTCATCTTTATGTCGTGTAAATACATGACCAGGTCCCAACTCCACCGATCCATATATCTTACCACGGTTCCCTCTCCCGTCGTAAACTGTTCATCGGAACGATCAATAACGGTGAATCCCCTCACCGTTAACTCTCTCGAAATAGCATTGTGCATCTCGTAATCATCGAGCTTTCTGTCACATGCAAGCTGGGCGACTGGCTGCATTTTATCTTTTCTGAGCCCGATATCGACGGAAGCATAACTCCCGCAGCCGGAAATGAGCAGAATGATCAGTAAAATAAGGAAGGGGCTTTTATTTATTACTCTGTTCCTCGTCATTTTTTGCTTTCCTCGATATTAAATCCGACCTTGAGCGCGTTGACGATGTTATCTAGCCGATCAACGATATGATTCACCCGCAGAACCCACCGCAGAATCATAACCTGGACCGCGAAAAACAGAAAGATAATGAACAAATAAAGCAAGAAATTATCAAGTCCAAACATCTCACACCCCCATTAATATCCGATAAACCACGCACTTCCCTGCCCTATTCCGCCTTTACGGCCTCTGGCGTCGGGGCAGCCTCTTCCTTTTTGGGTGGCGTATCGATTATTTTCAAACCATTATCCTTGCTGTTCGCCTGCGCCTTAACTTTTAACTTTGCCGCGATCTTCGCGGACTTCTTTAAGAATTCAACCGCCTGCCTCGACTCCTCACTGTCAACCACTTCCCTTTTTAGTACTTCATTTTGCAGGATGGACCGCAGATGATCATCCTCAATCTTTATAGCGGCATTGATCTTTCGCAGCTCTTTCTTAATCGCCTGTAGCATTTCTGTATTGAGAATAATGGCGGCCAAAGAAAATTTGCTCGTGGCCTGCTGCTGTTGACAAAAGGAAGCCATGGACGACTGGGTAAATCCTTCTCGGCTCAGGTTTCCGAAGCATTCAAGTATTTGCGCGTTTTTGGGGTTAGCTTTTAGAATATCGACTTCATAGATGAGAGTCTTGTCTATCGGCTGCCGAAACTGTATTTTATAGATATTCCAGACCGTGCCGTTGGTGAGAATGACCCATTCGATCCCCTGGTTTGCACCGTAATCGATAGCCTGCTTCACATGGGCGTCCTTCAAAGTGACGCCGACCGCCTTCGTCTCTATCAAGAATCTTATATCCTGCCCAACCTTTACGGCAAGGTCAACATAAGTTCCCCGGATGGCGAACTCTGTCGTGATCTCAACATATTTCTTGTACCCAAAAATATCCGAGAGCATGTCGGCAATAATGACCATCGTATCCGATTCACTGATATCCCGGTTCTTCGCCTCTGCGAGCACGGCCTGATATTTTTTTAATTGAGACGTGATTCTTTCTGTGACCTTTTTGCCTATGGCCATGGGCATCCTCCTTCTTTAATCTGATCAATTAATTGGATGATATCGGGTAGAGCTTAATCCCCCGATGTCGGATTAAGGCTATTTGCCCAATATGTACACGTTCCCTTCGTATTCGCCATCGCCTCCGACTGGTTCCGTATCTCTTTCACGGATCAGATCGCGCAGCAGATCCAGCGCTTCCGCTTCCCGTTTTCGCGGGGCGCCGCCGACGGCAACAATGGCCTGGGCCGTAGCGAAAACATCAATCCGGTACGGCAACGTCATCGACGCCAGCGGTATGATTATCCTTTTGAAATCATCGATTTCCGCCGCATAATTCCATTCACCGCTCACGGAATCGGAGAAGTGCGGACGGTGTCTTTCGTATGACAAAACGCCGCCGTTTCTGCTCATGAATTCAAAGATTAGGTTCTGTTCGGCCTTGGATGCGGTCCCGTCGAGACGGGACAGGGCCTGAAGAACGGTAACGGCGGGCGCGTGCTTTTTTACCTCGGCGCGGATTTCATCCCGGATCAGATCCGCCTCTACATCGTTTTCGTTTGCGATATCGTATTCGGTCGCAATTCGTAATTTCTTTGATTTGTCTTCTTTAGGTAACTTCGCGATGACATACAGAACATAGATGATGCCGATGATAAGCAGAAAAAATAGAAGTTTCAATGATGCACCCCCGATCATTAAATAATTAAAGACGCCCCACCGCTTTCTCGACCCCCCCGGGATGGAACGCCTGCCGCCGAAAGGAAATCGAGATAAATCACATTGCCTTCTCTTCGGTGACAGGCGTTGTGTCCCCTGGCGCAGCCGAGTCGCATTGCGGTTCCCGCTTGAGCAACTCCTCAACTTGTTTTTTGAGATGTTTTATTTCTCCGTCCATTTCCCTGATTTTTTTGTCTTGTTCTTCGAGCTTAACATTACACCTCGCCAGCTCGTCCTTTGTGCTGACCGCCTCGGCAAATTCCTCGAGGTTTTTCATCAGCGCTTTGCCGATCTCTTTATGGCGCGATGTCATCACCTTCGATGTGAGCATGATTGCCCTGGCTTGGTATTGATCCATTTCTTCCGCCGCACGGTTAATCACAGAGTTATCGTCCGGGCGGCAATACGATTGACCCGGAAGAGGTTTACGTGGCGTAAAGATGATACCGTCAGATAAAGTTTCGTGGTAGGTGCTCAACCATCCTTCATCTACGCCAGTGAAGTTTTCTTTTATTGCTTGGAGTGGTCTATAACCTATATATTTAATATCATTGCGATATATATTACGGACCCCCAGCAGTTCTGAAAATTCAGACTTGCCAAGGCCGGTGATTCTTCTTAACAGTTCGAGGTTTCTGTGTAGATCGCTCATTTAATAATTATTCCATTCGTAAAATATTTACTTGACAGATATAAAATACGCGTGTACCCTCCCACCCAAGAGAACAAAGGAGGGTGTAACACATGACCGCATTCTTAAAATATCTTGATTCCGTCTTTACCTCACAAAAAGACATCGATCGTTTTCAGGAGTTATGCGGCGAGTACATCGTTAAGCATGCCCCTGAGGTTCTTGAGTCCTTAAAAGAAACTGGAGGTATCCCTTGTTGAGCCAGTTCGCGATCCCATCTTTTTCTTTGCGCAACTCGCTTAGAAGGCATTCGCCTTCGAGATCGGATATTTCTTCGTCAAATTTGTGTTGTCCCGGTATGGTGGCCTTAAATGCCTCTAATATATCCAATAGCTCATGCTCTGGTCTGCCACTTACCTCGCTCAATATTTTTGTAAAAACATCACCGCGTTTCATAAATTATTCCTCATAAGGATGCGCGACATGCCAAAACCAAGCTTAAAAAAATATTGTCACCTGGCCATCAGATACAGTCGACAGCGGAAACACATCGCTATAATGGCCCTTCACACCAACACGGAACTTAAACTGCATCGGGATCACATTCCCATGCTCATAGGCGCTCTGCAAAGTCTTTGTCGAGAGTTGTTATTACCTTCAGAACGCCAGTCTTGTCCGCTTTCTTCAACTTGTGGGTGCGAACAAAATGAACCGCAGCCTTCAGGGCCTGTTCATCTGTCAAGCGGTCAAAGGAAACGATCTGTAAAGTGTATCCGTCAACCTTTATCAACTTAGGATGAACAACATTAGGTAATTCCATGGCAACTCCAAATAACAACGGGAACCACATGACTCACGACGAACTCATCAAAGAAACTTATAAGACCATGATCGACCACGGCATCACTGTCAAGATCCATGCCGCCCTTCCCGATCTGACCCGGCGGCTATCTGTTTACATGGGGGAAGATATCCACCCGAGCACCATCAGCAACGCCCTGATCGGCTACCGGACGGGAAAACGATCCGTCCAGATCCTGGAGGCCATAAATTCCATGCTCTCCGGTGGTGATTATACACACCAAAAAGCAAATTGCAATTAAGAATGATAACGGCGTCTTTTTCCATGATGCCAGTTTAACAGAACAATAAGCTGTGTAAATTAAAAGACCAAAGGGGAATTATCATGAGCACGTTGAAAGATTGCCTGTACAACACCATTCACCGCAACGACAAACCCCTGAAAGTTATCGCCGAGGAAATCGGCATGTCATACAGCTACATCGCCAGGGCCGCCCTGGCCGACCAGGAAGAATCGGAAACGGGCACCGGATGCCGGTTTCCTCTGTCCAAAATAATCCCCTTAATTCGAATTACAAAAGACTTTTCAACGCTTGATTTCATCGAGGCCTCCCTGGGTCGTGTGGCTATTCCCCTTCCTGCGCCGAACAAATCCCTGCCGGATATCTGCCGCCTTACCATGCAGACCATTAAGGAATTTGGGGAGCTGATGGGAGAAGTAGATCAAAGCATGGCCGATGGGAGAGTTTCGGTCAAAGAAAAGGAACGCATTGTACGGGAAGGACATGAGGCCATCCAGGCGATTATTAACCTGGTCAAGTCGGTAGAAGTGCAAAAGTAGCTTTATTCCTCTTTGATAATTTATGGACCCGTTGGGGTCCATAGCGGGACCGTCCGGATCGAGCTTTAACGGCGATGACCATCCGGATCGTCCTGATCGTAACAACCGCTCTCTGGATCGATCGACAGTCCGTTACCACTTAGACGGTGACAAATTATAAAGCGCCGCGCAGGTAACGATGGGGCATCGATGGTTCGGAACCGGCAACGTCCCTCGGGATGATCCGGGAGCGGCAGTAAGGAGCGGAAAAGGGAAATGGTGCGGCATCATCCATGCCTTGCCACCCTCCATGGCATGAGCCCTCATGGGCTGCCGCACCAAATTAAAAGAGGGTAAAACGCGGGAAGAAGGTGTTCTTTGAATATGCGGGTGGGATGGTTCCCCGCCAGGTCTCATAAGCCAGGCTTCCCGGTTCGATTCCGGGCCTCGCTACCAGAAATGTCACGGCGGCGTGGAAATGCCGGGGATGCGACGGCGCTTGTATGGGCGTGTAGGAGTCGGATGGGGTGTCCGGCCCGTGACAGATCTTAACCGAAAGGAGGGAGTTGTTCTGGTGCATTAAATGTCGTTTCACGCGGATGATGCGCCCGACATCGGTAAACGGGCATATTGTCGGTCTCGATCAGGGGGTTGTACTGGACGCCCCCTGATCAACAATCGCGGAGGATGATAGACGTGAAGATCGCAGAAATCTATCTCAATAACAGCCATGCTACCCCTCTCTGGTGGTCGCGGATCCGTGAGATCTGCAAACCGGCGGTCCGTTATGCCGCCGTGACCCTGGCCGTCGTGTCGGTCCTCGTCATGGGCTCCGACGGTCCGTATTTTCCCTGGGCGAATCTGTCCGCCGCCGGTGTCTTGGCCATCATTGCCTGGCGCATGAACCGGGGAGAAAGATAGGGGTGAGTGTGAAACATACACCTGGTCCGTGGACAGTGGCAATTTATCGGGATGAGCCTAATACCCCGCCCACAATAGAACAGATCAAGTCTCTTCTCTGTGCCACGGTTGATCGTTCCGTGGCGCACGGAGACAGTATATCTGATTATTACATGGTTATGTCATCGATGGACCCCGTTGATCCGATCTTCACGGCTATCGTCGGGAACGGTCCAATGTCTGAGGGAAACGCCCGTCTGATTGCCGCAGCACCTAAGCTTCTGGATGAACTAAAAAAACTTTATCGGGCTTATGTTCTTCTTTTGGAGAACGGGCGCGACAGAATCATTATGCTGGGCGGAAAATGTGATGACGTACAAACAATGGAGGAGGGAGGCATCGCCCTTCGAAGGGCAAGGGATGTCATCGCCGAGGCGGAGGACAATGCCTGAAATCGCCGCCAAAAGCCCGCCTTACAAGTGCGGAAAATGCGGCTCCCGTGGCCTCTGGCGGGACGACGACCGACTCAATAACTCATCTTATATTGTCTGTCGGATCTGCGGTAATCGGTATCCAGGCGGCAATAAGCCGGTCTTTGTCGAACAGATCCCCGCGTCGGCAGAATCAGGGGTGATGTCAGCACTTGAATTTGCGCCGGAAGCGGTTGCTCAGGGGATTTTGGAACAGGAAGAAACGAGGGTTGGCATGGGAGATAAGATGCGGAAGAAAAAGGAACCAAAGACCGGAACTTGCCCGAATTGTGCCCGATCCGATATGAAACTGGGCTCGCACGATCTGTGTGCAACATGCCTTCAGGCAACCGTGGGCCGCACCGGCGAAGCCCGGGAAAAAGCCCTCGCGGCGGCGAAAGAAAAGATACAGATCAAAGCCGCTAAACCGGACGATAGATCACCGGAGAGCGTCGACAACTCTCTTTTGTCGGATAAAACGGAAAAAGGTGACGCGGAGCCTGCTGCAGGTTTTTCTGAGTTGAAGAATGCGGCCACTAAACTATTAAATGCGATGAAACAGGGTATTGGCCCCATCGTGATACCTATCTCCAACCAAGACATGATCGAGGAAGTCAATCGGAAAATTCCCCAAATCACGATATTCTTCGGCCCCGATGATCGGCCGCTCTATGAGTACCTGGTCCAGGAGGCCAAGGACAAATACCGGGATCCGGATCAGCAGATCCTCTACATGATCAAGTGCAACCGCCAGGCGGACCTGGAAGCGGGAACGTCAGGTGACGGGAATAAATAATCATGTTGACCGCTGACGACATAAACAGAATCGAGAGCAGACAGGCGAGGATCGAAGAGAAGCTCGATCGCCTCATGGCTGTATTTGGTCTGTCCGACGGTCAAAAGAAGCGTCTGTCGCGGCCGGAGATGGATGATATCGTCCAGAAAGGTGTGCTTAGATTTCAGATGAAGCAAAACAAAACATTGAACGGCTCCCGATAACAGTCTATAACGACAACTGACTAAATCGGGAGGTGTGAGGTATGTCGGTGAGAAAAGTAAAAGGAAAAACAGGGGTGTTTGATATCGTTATCTCGTGCGGGTATGGGCATGAGGAAAAAGACGGTAAGCAGACGCGTAAGCAGAAGCGCCATACGCAGCGGGTAGAATGCGTCGACATGCTGCAGGCGATTGCGATCGAAAAGGAACTGAAGAGGCAACTTGGCCGGGCAGGAAATATCATCATGACTGTAAGTGAAATCGCCCTGCTGTATATCCCCTGGGTCGAAAGTCACCAGGCCACCAGCACCGTTAAAAACAAAAAGCGCATGCTGTTCGCTAATATCCTGCCCTTTTTTGGCCGGATGATCCCCGATTACATTGAGGCACCTATCATTGATCAGTACAAAAAGAAGCGCCTCGAGGAAACAAAGCGCGGGAAGATCAACCGTGAAATCAACCTTGAAATCCTGTGCCTGAAATCCCTGATCACTTTCGGATCAGATCCTGGCCGGAGGTATTGCAATGAACCGAACGGAAAAATGAAGCCCCTGCCCTATCGTCGGCCGTTGCCAGAGGTATTATCAAAGGAAGAACTGGACACGATACTTGATAATATGGGTCCAAAACATAGGATCCTTTATTATTGTCTTTACCATACCGGACTAAGATCAGCAGAGGCCAGGAACCTCCGGACGCAGGATGTTCATTTTAATCCGGACTTCCTTAGAGTGAAGGGCAAGGGGGGGAAAACGCGTATTGTGTCGATGTCACCGAAATTGACGCAGATGATCAAGAATTGGATCGAAAGCCGCCCCGTGGGGGGATTGTGCTTCCCGTCCAGAGTCAAGACAAAGGGAACGGGTGTCCTGACTGATATCCGGGCCCCACTCCGGCACGCAATGCAGAAAGCCGGGATTACAAAGAGAGTGACGCCGCACATGCTCCGGCACAGTTTCGCGACCCACAACCTGGACGCAGGAGTCGATCTCCGAACCATCCAGGAGATGCTCGGGCATGAGTCCATCACAACAACGACGATTTATACCCATGTATCGCTGGTGAATCAGCAGAGTGCGATTAACAGGACATTCGGTGATAAAAATGCGTAAGCAGATAGTAAGCAGACAAGCAGAAAAAAAGGGGCTAGGCAGAATGTCTAACCCCTTGATAAATGGTGGGCCGTGCGGGAATCGGACCCGCGACCAACTGATTAAAAGTTATCTGCTTGTCATAAATACGTTAAAAATTCCATATTGTTATCCCATCTGTTTGTATGCTTATAACATGAGCACCTCCAAAGCGAGGTGCTCATGGGTATAGCTCTCCAGCATCTTTCTGAGCAAGATCGCATCTCGATTGCCCGGGAGCTTTTTACAGTCACTGACGTCGACAGCTCCCGCGGCGAGCTTCTCGGGCTCTGCCCCATTCATCAGGAATCAAACCCCTCCTTTGCCTATAATTACAAAAAAGACACGTACAATTGCCTGTCCTGTGGCGCCGGCGGGGATCTGCTGCGCCTTTGGTCCGAGATCAACGGATTCGGGCAGAAAGTAGGATTTAAGGCGTTTTGTGAGAAATTCGCCATTTCTCCTGGAGAGAGACAGAAACGTCGAGGCGCGGCGGCGCAGGAGGGGGGAGCGGGCGGCGCGGAACCTGTAAGTCATGAAACGGCGATCGAGCAAATGCGGGTCGCCTGGGAGCGGTTTGCTCCCCTTCCGGAGATATGGTTGGAACGCCTGGAGCGGGAGCGTGGATGGTCTCGCAAGTGGATGGAGATCATGGATCTCCGCCTGCAGACGTGTTACCTGAATAAGAAGGGCGGCCTGTCAGAGATCCAGCTTCCTGAGAGAATCGCCATTCCGGTCCGCGATGAATCCGGAGGGCTCGTCAATATTCGCCTGTATAAACCAGGGGCGAAGCAACACAAGATCATCTCCTGGGCCAAATCGACCGGCCGGGCACGGTTGTTTCCTGCAAAACCGCTATCGGAAGGAACGGTCATTCTGTGCGAGGGTGAATCGGATACGCTCTGTGCGCTCTCACATGACTACAACGCGATCACCCAGACATCGAAGCT
>Ga0172381_10000905_pt1 | contig 36960 bp, 58 predicted proteins | sample Leawel6488metaG_FD_119754 | JGI IMG/M metagenome (GOLD analysis project Ga0172381, IMG submission 119754) | Leachate microbial communities from a municipal landfill in Southern Ontario, Canada - Leachate well 64-88 metaG | ecosystem: Engineered > Solid waste > Landfill > Unclassified | place... | reverse complement strand
TTGAATAAATCAAATGAATAAAAGAAGGATGCATAATGAAAACTCTGTGCAATTACTATAATAAAAGTAGCCCAAGCTAATCCATTACTTGAAATTAACCATTTAATAAATTGTTTCATATATTAATTTTAATTAGTTTAATAGAAAAAAATAATAAATAACATCTACTATTGGACACCACTAATAAACATTGGTATCTCGAATGTTCTTACTCAACTAGTATTTAGAATAAGATATAGGTCTAGTCGTAACTATATATTATGTCTTCAAGTTTCCCCTAGAACAGGCAAGATGTTATTTATTATTAAAAAAATCTCTAAATCTAACAATATTTAGGCTTTCTCTTAGCATAGTAGCTAATCAGTTCAACGTAGATTTAGAGATTGGAAAAAATATTATAGTGAATAAATTAAAGCAAGAATTTCACTTACTATTAACTCTGAGCATTCCTATATTAGAAGATTAATTTATCCTAAGTTAGTACTTTTACTTATTTTACTACAATATTTGTTATAATGTTGCTACTTTAAAAAAAATATGAATGCAGTGCGTTAACCTGCAAATGTATGAATTAAACTATCTCAACCATTACATCTTTACATGAAGAAAGATATTTTAGATAGGTAGGCACTCTAACTTAACCCTACTCTTTTCATATTATTAAAAAAAAATAAAACATTATAAGATTTACTTTCATTAAGATATTACACATGCATCTGATATATTTCTATACCTGCATCCTCATCCTTCTGACTATCTATTTCAAGTACCATCCACCTCATATCTATTAAAATTTCAAAGTTCCCATATTGTTACATATGCTCATAATGTTTTATTTAATTTCTTTTGTATTTTAATATTTTTCTTTATTTGTTTTTTAAGATATAATCTTAATAAGATTATTACAATTAGTGATAAAACAAAACACATTAGTAATCTAAATTTTTAATTTTTATGTTTTCTATTTCAAAGATTGTTAACATAGAATCTAACGCTGCAACACTATTATTACTAAGATGAAACAATAATATTGTTTTGTCATTAGATCTAATGTAATCCATATTATGCGTAACTATTTCTTTTACTGAAATAGATGGATCCCAATCTTCAGAAGCACAATCCCACCAACACATTTTAAAACCTCTCATCATTAATGTATCCTGTTGACAATCTAATATTGCACTATAAGGTGCTCTAAAATAATTATTTAAAGGTTTACTGTATAATAAATTTATACTATCAATAATGATTTGATTATACAATATTTCTTTATCGTAATTTTCAAATAAAGATTTCTCACTTAAATGTAAATGAGAATATGTATGATTAGCTAATATGTGATATTTAGCTATTGAATCAGCTAAATGCAATTCGTCCTTTTCTATATATTCACCAACACAAAAGAATGTTGCTTGAACATTGTGTTTTTTTAATACTTTTAACATATCAAAAGTATTTTGAATTGGAGCATCATCAATTGTAATAACAACTTCTTTAACCTTATTTGGAGTTGTGAGGTTAGCCTCACACCCAATAATAGTAAAATAAATTGTTCCAACTATTATAATTAATAATATCCAAATAATATCTTTATGTATTTTTTTCATATCAGTTCAAATTTGTAATGTTCATTTTTAACTAAGTCAGATAATCCAGTTAAATCTTCTACTAAAGATTTAATATGAATTTCTAATTTTTCTAAATCGGAATATTTTTTCCAATTTAATGCCAGATTTCCTAATGGGCTTCTTAACCATCTATGCCACTCACCTGTATTCTTTTTAGGACCTTTAGGCATTTCCAAGGCATTGTTGATAAACTCTGTAGATAATACAAGTGCTCTTGTACAATCTGCATATTCTGGTTGTTTTAAAGTTTTACTTGGTGTGGTAATATCACCACCACTCAATTTTGCAACTGAGTATTCACCACGCTTAGTGATGTACTTTCCTCCTTCGTTGAAGGTCAGAAAGATTTTTGAATTTAATTCAATCATTTTAATGAAAATAATTTTTTTACAAATATAATAAAATTAATTTAGAAAATAAAATCCCTTAATAAAAATTAAGGGATTTTCCACAAAAAACTTTCTAAATATCATCTTCTAAGTCATCCTCCTTAGATTCTGTTCACTTTTAATCAAGTAATCTGGATGATTCGATTAAAAGTTATATATATATAAGTTTATAGGTTCAAATGCCTATTTTGTGTACTTATAGTTTGATTCGGCTATAAAAATAAAGGATGAAGCTTACTACGACTTCATCCTTAAACTAACTAAAACTAAACTATGATTTAGAGAATACGATCAGTTACGACTGATATCTCTGAGTTAAAAACTCAAGGCTTTTCATTTAAGCTACGTATTCTAATTTTCAATCCTCGAAAGGGATATTTGTTTGCTCATTTAAAGGACTTTTTAAAGTCTTAAATATAACATACACACATATTCCTACACCTCCTAAAACTAATATTATTTCCATAATTTAAATTTAGACTTATATGATTTAGGTGGTTTTACTTCTTTACCTTTTTTGGTAAAGACAGGTTTTGATGCTATACCATCTAAGGTATAATCAGGATAATTAATTTTACCTTTAATACTCTTTACAATTTTTAACATAACTTTTTAATTTATATTAATTTAATTCTTTTAATCTCTTTCTCTATTTCAGGAGAAAATAAATTACGAGTTTTTAATTTAATCCATTTAATATAATCTGGATTTGTTTGTAATATATGTTTTACTGATTTACCTATGAATTGACCAAAGGTAAATACTTCTATGTTTTTATCATTTAATTTTGAAGCTTTTTTAACTAACATGACAATTCTTTTGCTTTAGGATGTATTAACCAAGTTTTATTTCTATCATTAATTCTTTTAAATTCATCGCATTCATTTTCAGAAAAAATATATGCAGCAGCTTCAAACATAAAATTATCAACAACGCATATTAAATTTTCTTTAAAAGAAGAATCTGTTCTAATAGCACCATCTGCTATTAATAATGCAACTTTATTAGTTGCAGGTAAATCATTACCTTTACTATCTTTATTTATATAATATCCCATAACATTTTAATTTAAAGGATAAGTGCAAAGATATGAAATCTTATACACTTATCCAAACTTACTTTAAAGAAAATTATTTAACTGTTTGTAACTTAGCTTCTTTTGCAATAGCTGCAAGTTCATCTGTAGATTCAAATGCACTATCAAATAAACCTTTTGCAGATACAGCAGCAACAACTGGAAGTTCTGTTATTGAATTAACAACCAAAATCTTTTCATTCTGTTTGTTCATCATTTCAGAAACTATAATATTTACTGTTTCACCTTTAGCAGGTAAATAAGTAGATGGTTTACCGTCATTTTCAAATACTGTTGCTGTTAAATGTGCATTTAATGCAGTTTGATAATCTTCAGCTTTTATAGCTTCAATAGCTTTTGCTATATGAAATTTAGTAGTAGCTTGAAGATTTACAATAAATCTTTTAGTACCTTCTTCTGGTGAATATTCTGTAACTTGAGTTACTTTAACTTGATATTTACCAGGTTTCTCAATTACAATACGTGAACTTAAAATGTTCTTTACTTGGTCCATTTCAAAGGTTCTTCCATTCAATTCAATTGTGTTCATAATCTAATAATTTTAAATAAATAAATAATAAATAATTAATAATAATGACATTATTGTCATTGTGAGAGTATTAGGAATCGAACCTAATTGTTTCCAATATATTCCAAGAGCTTTTATACCCATTGTTTAGATTTTATCTTAAATATACCACTCCCAATATTTTTTAAGAGGGTGTTTGAGTAATTTTATCTCTTAATTTACTAACTGATTTATTAAAAGTTAATAACTCAGGTTTGTAATAAAATAGAAACGAAGGATAATAATTATCAGAATTATCTGTTCCAATTTCTAAAACTATTTCTTGATTATCATTAATCAAAACTATTCCATCTATATTTGAATTAGGATGAATACAAATTGTTACATTTTCTCTAAAAAGAATTAGTAAATTTTTATCTAAAACTTTTAATTCTTGTAAACAACTTCTATATCCATCTTCTTCATCTTCTATAGCTTCTAAAGATAAATTTCCTATTCTAAATTTAAATTCATCTATTCCACAAAAAATAGTTTTTAATCCTATTAAATTTTCAAAATCAATTGTATTTTTCATATAAATTATATTAATTTGGCCCCTATAATCTGAATCGAACAGATTTTTCTCCAGGACTTATCTATAGGCTCTCATCCATAGTAAGAAAGGGGTGTTTTTTAAACTATTTCAATAGTACTTTTGTTTGGATAATCTTTAGGATTAACATCTTTGTTTGCTTTATTAATCAAACTAAATATTGCTCTTAAACTAAAGAATATCAATTTAGGTTCTACTGAATTAGGTTTTTTAATTTTCTTTTTATCTTCCATTATTTTAAACCTTTTATAATTAATACAGGCCATATCATAATTAAGAATATAAATCCTAAACTAAACACATTTGTATTTAATTCGTTTCTTGAAGCTAGAGCTACTAGAAAACCTATTATACCATAAATAATTAATATAGTTTCCATAAATTTAAGATTTAATTCGTTCAATTTTATATCCTAACATTCCTGTAGGTATAAGTGATAATAGATATTCATATGTACCTATTATTTCTTTTCCATTAATTGTAGTTTTCCACATATATTTAAATTTAGTTAATTTCAAATTAAAAATAACAGTAAGTTCCTTCATAACTGATTAATGCATATACCAGTTAATGGCTAGCCTTATTTCTGAACTATAAACCCACCATGTTATAATTCCATTAGTCAACATTACGATTTGACGGTACGTTTTAACTTACTATTATTATATTGTTAAAAAAATCTCTCTGTACCTGGCTAGTATTAATTACTACTTTAATATAATATTGTTCAGCTTCTTCACCTGTTAGTGTAAATATTAACTGTATTATCCATTTTGTAATTAACCTATTCCACAAGCTGATTTGCCAAATCATATTTATACTTTCATATCAAGAATCACAGTTCTAATGTTTAATTTAATACTCATATTGCTTGCTTCATAAGCAGAAGAGATTTATTGTCAGAGTAGAAGGATTTGAACCTACAAACCAATATATTTCGTATTGGTACAATACCTGTGTCTAAAAAGAACAGTTACTCTGATTTAAAATAGCTGTAGGAAACATATGTAGGCTCGAACTACGGATCTTCTGGTATGTACACCAGATGCTTTACCACTCAGCTATATGTTTCATTTAAAATAGCTGTAGGAATCTCACCTACAGCTTGGTAAACTTCTTATTAACCTCTTATTATCAAGAGTAGAACTTAGAATACGGAGTTCTTACAACCCTCTAGAAATATTAATAAGTTACCTATGGCTTTGTTATACTCTTAGCTAGAGTTATATGTGTTAGTAACTAAACATTACTAATACAATTACTGTAATTGCTATTGCAGCAATTATACAGAAACGAATTGCTTTTCTTAAATTATAAAGTCCCATAAATTTTTTATTAAATTAATACTAATATAATTCCAATAATCATGAATATGAATAATACTATGACAAAAGGATCTGTCATAGTTTCTTTTGCAGCTTGTTTTAATATTTCTTTTTTCATAGTTTTTAAATTGTTAATCTTTAATGTCATTAAGTTTTTTAATCTTAATCTCTCTTTTAGCTTTCCTATTTCTTTTTAAAATAGTATTGGGTTTAATAGCATATTTATTTCTTCTTATTACTTTAGATACTGAAGAAGAACATTTAGCTATTTTTGTACTTGAAGGAAATTGTTCTCCTAAATGTTTAGTATAATTGATATTATCTAAATATTTCTGAGTTATTAAATTCCCATCTTTATCTTCAAATGGTTCAACATTAATCAATGTACCTGGACAAGGATATAATGTATAAAATTTACTTTGTCTTTTATACTCTTCTTTACTAATAAAGATGTGAGTTTTCGCATCCACTAATTTAATAGCTTCTTCTGCATCTAATCTGAAGTATTCATATATACCTTCAGAATTACGTGTTACACTTCTTAGATTCTTTTTCATAATCTCCATGTTTTAAATTAAATTTATATTATTGTTTTCAATAGTTCAGCATCTTTTAAACATACATAAGTATAAAGACCTTGAATTTGCTCTATTGTCAGATTATTTAAACTGATTTCACCATATTTATTAATATACTCTGACATATGCCTATCTTTCCATTCTAATAGATAATACTTTATTCTACCAGGTATTCTTTGGAAAGGTTTTACATTTTTTATATATTCTTCTTCCATGTTTTTAAATTATTAATATATTAGGCGTGATATCACTCACTTTAATCTACTTCAGAACCTCGCACAATTAGTTATGCTTGGGAATAGCCTCAGTTCATAACTATAAGACAAAATAGTTTCCTATCTTGAATGCTAAATATTTAACTGAATCTCAACAGTACATATTTCTATGGAAAGGTATCATTCTTTCATTATTTAGCTGCCACATTACTCAATTACTTGTCAAGGTTTGATAAACCACTCAGAAGGAGCTTGAGTAAATTATGTAATCATCATGTCAATTAATATTTTTTTATTAGTTTGTCACACACCACTGTTTCATACTATTTCCTATTTTAATTAATTGATTTAGATGTAAATATTAAATAACTAAGCGTTCAGTATATACTGCTTCACTTTAATGGACTCTACATAGTTCTAACTTAGTTATTTCAAATTACTGCCTGTAACAGTTACATTGGTACATTGGTCCTTTGTAGGTTGAGTTTCACCCAGGATTTCTCAATCTAACATAGTCTTATTAAATTTATAAGACAGATTGGCCAGCAGCTTACTGGATAGTTGTACAACAACTTCTTTTATTTCTTAATTTTTATTGTATTAACATCAACATTAAACTTCGTAGCAATATCTTCTAATGTTAATTCAATAATTTGAGGTTCGATGAAGTCTTGGGCATATTTCATCTCAGCCCCCCTAGGCCCCCTCCTCCCCCCTCCCCCAATAGGAATAGAATTAGCTTGTTCAATAGTTTGTATATCCGAATCATAACAAAAATAAGGATAATAAAATTTATCATTATAAGCCCAAACTACTCTCTTAATTCCAGGATTATTTTTAGTAATAGGTTCATCAGATACCATCATTACTCTAGGAAATGTTAAATCTTTCATAATTGTATGTTTTAATTGTTAATTTCTTTATTCTGATATTTTTACACCTATAAAAATACCTATTCAATAACTTTAACTGTTTTACCTAATAATTTAGATATTTCAGCTACTGTTAATTCAATAGTTTCAGGTAAAGGTTTGGCATTAATAAACCATCCCCCAATCACCTCCCCCCCCGGTATTCCGGCATATTCAGGGTGACCTGGATAAGTATTTTCATTACAAATTACTTTGAATGGATATTGTGTTTTACATTCAGTAACTTTAGCCAGTACGTAATATTCTCTAGCTTCTGATTCGTTGTCATTCCAGCATAACATTGGTTTATTTATAATTTCTACTTTCATAATATATAATTTTAGTCGTTTTAAAGTATAAAGTAAAGCCCTGGATTAGGGCTTATACTTTAGTTCATTTCCATTATAATCAGTAATATCTTCATATTCACCAATTATAGCTCCTAAATCATGAAAGAATATAGCAAAGTTATTTGTACCAAATCTAGTTGTATCTTTGAATATAACTACAACTTTGTTATCTTTAACAACATCACGTTCAAAAATAGAATAAACACTTCTTGGAACTTTAAAACCTCTAATTCTTGCTGATTCATATGGAAAATATCCTATTGCTTCAAATCCATCGAATTTAATTGGACTATCAAATGGGATATATTTAGTTGCTTTTGTAATATCTGTATACATAATATATAATTTAAGATTAGTTTAAAGTTAAAAGCCTCTAATGAGGCTTATAGTGTTATTTTAATCCAATTATTTCTAATTCTTTAACTGAATACTTGAAATCAATATAACCTTTAGAATGAGATTCAAATTCTAATTCTTTAGCTTTATTAAAAGCATCAGTGTAATAGAAATAAGCTTTATCCACAACAGTATTTAAATCACCTATTGTTTCTATTATAATATAAATTGTTTCCATGATATGTTAATTTAAGATAGTTTAAAGCTATTATATTGTAATAAGTTTGATAATATAAGTAGTTTGTGTTACAGACCAAATTAGTGTGAGATGATATAACCTCTCATACTCAACTACTTAACCTAACTTATTTACACAATCTATTTAACTACTTAACTTAACATTTAACCAAATAAGTCTCACTATGTCATCATCTATCTGTCAGTATTAGTGAGCATTAACACGCCTTGTTACTTATTTGGGTAAATCATATCATAATCTTATACCTGAAGCTCAGTATTAATAAAATAAAACCCTAATTATAGTCTCAAATTAAGGTCTTATTATAGGTATATAGAAGTAAACTCTGAGGTCAAATTAAACTCCCTCAAGACACAACATAACAGGTCTCAAGGGATATATGATTACAAGTAGTACAAACTACCTGGATAGGTAATTAATGTTACTACAACTATTCCCATTATAATAATAACAGGAACAATTATGAATAATTTCTCTTTCAGTTTCATAATAAAGTAATTAAATAAATATATATAAATAAATAATAAATAATCTTTCTGACTATAATATAACTACATGATGAAATATAATTTGGCATTACCCTTATATTTATATAATAAGAGCAATTGAAAAAAAGAGAATGCTATAGCTTATGCTACAACATCTCCTACAACAAGTTTCAATTCTTCAACATCAGCAGTTAACATGAACTGTGCTTCAGGTATTACAACCTCATTCTCTACATTTCTGTAAGGTTTGAAATTAAGGTAAGACCATTCTGGATGTGATTTGATAATTCCTATTGAGCTAATAACTTTTTTCATAGTAGTAATGTTTAGTGACGGAGGGATTTCTCCAATCTTTTTCAAGTGGGGGATAAATATGGGGTATCTATCTCTCTCATTATCCAAACCAAATTTTTAAAATTTTTATAAAATTTTTTCCACCTAAAAAATCCAACTTAAAGCTATCTTATAAAGCTACCAAAATTAATTAACCATATTTTCAATTAATTAACTAATCAACATAAAAATAATTCCATTTTTATTTGGAAGTAATACAAATTTATTTCTATCTTTGCAAACAGAGATATGCCTTACTAGCATTTCTCCTGGTAACTTTTAAGTGGCAGGACAGACGTGGGATTTAATACTAGCAATAGTTAATACGTAAATAAGTATAATGTTGATGATAACATTGAAATTTACAGGAAATTTTTCTCCCATAATCTCAAAAATTTGAAAACAAGATCTACAGAATAGAGCCTAGTAATGATATGGCAGTGGGAAATACTATTCATCGGAGAAACAATTTATTGTACCCCTGGTCGATTGAGTGATTAAAGTGTAAATAAAACTAACTTTAAGTTAGAAGAGTTCTGAAAGTGAACTTGGGTTTATTGTGTTTTAAAAGTTAAACAATATGCGTAAATATATTCTACTAAAAATATTAGCTAGATTATTAACTAGAAAAGTATTATTAAAGAGAAAATTAGATAGAAATCCTAATGATAAAGATATATTGGATAAGATATCTAAAATAGATAGTATATTAAAAAGAATAGAGAATTTAAAGCAAGATTAAAATGTTAAATGAAAAAGAATTTTTACAATCTATTAAACAAATAGATTACCCTGAAGAGAAGTATATTAAGAAAGAATATACTAAAACTCAAATTGTATTACACCACACTGTATCCAATGGATCAGCTTTAGATGTTTCTAATTATTGGAAAACGTTACCTACTAGAGTAGGTACATGTATGATATTAGAAAGAGATGGTACACTTAATCAGTTGTTTTCATCTAAATATTATGCTGGACATTTGGGATTAAAACCTGATCACTTTATTGAATATGGAATACCTTATACTGATTTAAATAAATCCTCTATAGGAATTGAGATGATTTCATGGGGAGGTTTAAAAGAAAAGAATGGTAGGTTATATAATGCTTATGGTAAAGAAGTAGTTAATGAAACAGTTACTAAACTATCCACCCCATATAGAGGATACACTTATTACCATTCTTATACAGGGAAGCAAATTGAAACCCTTAAGAATATACTCTTATACTGGGGAGAAAGATATAGTATCCCTTTAGATTATAATGCTAATATGTGGGATATAAGTGAAGATGCTTTAGAAGGAACTCCGGGTATTTGGTCCCACACCTCAGTACGTAAAGATAAATCCGATGCATTTATTCAACCAGAATTAATTAGTATGTTAAAGAGTTTAAAAGGAGGAGAAAAGTTATGAGTAAAACAGTTTGCGTATATCACAGTATAGATTTGGATGGCTGGATGTCAGCAGCCATAGTTAAACATTGGTGGCTAAAAGAACATTACTTTTTAAAAGAAAATGGATATAGTATGGAGTTTATAGGATATAACTATGGGCAACCTATTCCAAATCTATCAGAGTATGATAAAGTAATAATGTGTGATATAAGTTTTCCACCAGAAGAGATGAATAAACTTATAAATAGCCCTGATAATAATAATTTTGTATGGTTAGACCATCACATTTCAGTTATCAGTAACGAAAAAATAAATGAGAATTGGGCTAAAGGTATTAGAGACGTAACTTTTGCAGCTTGTGAATTAACATGGAAGTACTTCTTCCCTAATGAACCAATGCCTGAAATAGTTAGATTGATTGGTAGATATGACTGTTTACCTGATAGAGAACTAAGGAAACACCCAGAGCATATGAAAATCAGGGAGTTTCAATATGGGGCAAGACAATGCATTAGTAATTATGATGAAGCTTATAATGTATTAAGTATGCCATCGGAACACCAAGACACATTTGAATATATGACTTTAGAAAGTGGTAAAGCAATTTACAAATATCTTTGTACAGATGCTAAACAAAGTTATAAGAATGGGTTTGAAATTATGTTGGATGTAGAATTATTATCGCATAATTCTCAAAAATTATATAAATTTATTTGTATAAATAAAGAACGTTTCAACCCAATTAATTTTGGAATAGATTATCATAAGGAGGGGTATGATGGAGCAGCTTGTTTTCATTATGTTAATGGTAAATGGTATTTTAGTTTATATAATGATAACGGGTTGGTTGATTGTTCAATTATAGCTAAACAATATGGTGGTGGTGGTCATAAAGGTGCTGCTGGATTCATAATTGATAGTATTGACAGTTTAAAAGAACTGTTAGTTGTCAAATAGTCACCATTTTATTTCTATTTACAGACAAAATTACATATAAACAGAAATGGAATATTAATTGATGATAACAATTTATAAATTAAAAAATATAAAGCATGTATACTAATAGTACAGATAACTATTTAAATTTATTATTAAAACTAGGATGTATAGTTGTAGATTCTACTAATATACTGAATACTAATAATAAAGTAATGAAAGAGACTAACGAAACATTTGATTATGAAATAGCCCTCCCTGGCTTGATAAGAGAAGATTTAGACATTAAGGCTATATTTGAGAAAGATTTCTTAACTGTCTTTGTAAATGTGAAAAAAGATTATATCTTTGTACCTGAACAATCAATTAGAATTGTCAAATTAGTAACAGAGGTTAGTTGTGAGAAGGAAGATATTATTGTTAAAATGGAAAATGGTGTCCTAACAATATCTTTAAAGAAGACTAACCCGATTACTGAGATTACATTATAAAGGCTTTTTTCTTTTTCTCTTTTTAATCAATAATAATTCTCTTGTGAATCCCCTTATTCTAGGGGATTTTTTATTCCTATTAAAAATATCTTAAATTAATTTTGGAAATTAATAAAATTAATTATATCTTTGTGACATGAAAAATTTAATGATTCCAAAAAAAGTTGGTGATAAATTCAATACAACTAGATTTCATGAAGGTCTGGTTGGTTGGAAAAATTCATATACAGTATCTGGTTTTTATATTAGTATGTGGGATAGATTTAGTCCAACATTTTCAAAATTATCAAGATTGTTAAAATTTAAATCCTCAAATGCTACAATAAAAGAAAATATTGAAAAATCATTATTGGATAGTAATTTTAAACATCACGAAATAATGGTAAATATAAAAGAAACTGGTGGAAGTATTGGAATAAGATATTGTATAAAAGAATAATAATTCAAAATAATATGAAATGGCAGTAATTAAAACAAAAGATATATGTGATTTCGATAAAGATATGTGGGAAAGATTTAATCTTGATGTTGGAATCATACAATTAAAAATAGATAAATTAAATAAACAAATTGGAATCTGTTCATACTGTGGATGTAAACTGGTTCCAAATTCTAAAAGTAATAAATGTGAATGTTGTGGAGCACCATATTAAAATATTACGGAATCATAGCAAAGATGGTCTATGCGTGGGACTGAAAATCCTGAGATGGTGGTTCGATACCATCTGATTCCACCAATAAATAAATAAATATATAAATAGATGGAAAAAGTAATTAAAAAAACAAATGATTGGGCAAATTTTATTTTACGTAGAATTGAAGATGGTGTTGAAACAGACACGATGCTTGGTGGATTTTATTCTTATATTGAAAAAGAAAAGAGTATTGAAGCATTTAATGCACACATAAAAGACTGGGATGAAGATGAATTGAAAGATTGTTATGCAGTAATAACATTTTTTGAAGACTCTTATATGCCATTATATGAAGGTTCTAATTATTATATAATGACAGATACCGGTGGAACCATAGCAAATAGATCTAAAAAATAAATAAATAAATAATATGATTATTAAAGCAGACAAAGAAGCACAAAAGGAATTAGCTGAATTAGCTGATGTAGTTTTAAAAGCAGTAGGATTACAAGCCTATAATAAGGTTGGTAAAGTTCTAAATTCAATTCAATTAATTAATGAAACTCCAGAAGTTAGATTACCATCTGGAGAATTACAAGAGGATCAATAATTTCAATTATGAAAATTGAACACAAATTAAACATTAAAAAAGATTTACATTTGTTCATTTTCTCTCAATTAAATGAATTACGTCATTGGGATTTAGTTCCCTCTGACGTAAGGATTTTAGCACAACTATATAATATGGATTATGATATGGTTGCTACAGGAGAAGTTAAAAAGTATGAAGATAGAATGAACATCTTATTTTCTGTGGAGAATAAGAAGAAAATTATGGAAGAATTAAAGATGTCTTATAATACTTTTAATAATAGTTTAACCAAACTTAGAAAGAAAGATTGGATCTCTAAAGATAATACTATAGATGAAAAGTATTTATTTAATTTAGGTGCAAAAGAATTTAAATTTATAATTGAATTTAAAGATGAAGCCTGATGTTGAAGCACTATTAAGAAGACACAAAAAGAAATTTGCCGATAATGTAATATATTCATCTGAAATAGAAAATATGATAGATGAATTAGTACAAGAGTTAGGATTTGGTAAGATGGAGATTAAGAGAGTATTAGATTCACAATTTAGAATATTAAGAGAGACAATGAATTGTGAAGGATTAATTACAGAAGATTCTAAATTTGAGGACATGAAATCTATTAGATTAATTAGATTAGGTTCATTTAGACCATCTCCATCTAAGTTTGAACATATACAAGAATGGATAAAGAATAATAAAGAAAATGATAAGAAAGATTGATGTTAATATCAAACATATGGTTTATGATTATCCAACAAAATCAGAAGAAGGATTTACTCAAGCTGAAATTAATTCTTTAATATCATGGTTTCCTACAATCAATACTGAGAAGTTTGATGATGCGATGACTGGAAATACTTGTATGATGATAAATGATGACATTATCCATTATCCTTGTGATGTATATAAAGCATTACGTTGTGGATTAGAGGGACGTGACTTAACATTGGCAGAATTCGACTAATATGTTTGATATAGATTCAAATAATAACGTGATGTTAAAGGAACCTGGTGTTCTACTTATATCTGAATTTAAAAAGATATGGGATGCTGATAAAACTAAAGATAAAGATTTAGCTTTAAAGATATTTGCATATATTTACTTTAAATCAGACTTCAAATCTCCTTATAGAAATAGTAAAACTGTAGAAGAGTTACCTGTAGTATTAAAGGTGGATTTAAACCTTCCCAAAGACTTTACAGAGACTAAGGATATGCAATTAGCTGAAGCTAAATATATAGACTTGCAGACTACTAAATCATTGAAAATGATATTATCTGCGGAGAAGTCTCTGGACCAAATTACTAAATACTTCGATGCTTTTGATATAACTAAGATTACTGCTGAAGATGATAAAGCTTCTGCAATAAGTAAGTTAATGTCTAATCTTAAACAAGTTGATGAAGTAGCAACTAAGTTAGAATTTGTTAAAGATAAGATTGCTAAAGAATTACAGACTAAGAAATTGTCTGGTAGTAAAGTTTTAAGTTCAAGAGAATTGCCTAAATCTAAAAGAAAATGAGATATTTAATATGGTGTTTAATACATTGGAAAAAACCAGAATGGTTATATGCATGGCGTGTATTAACAAAACATAATTATTGGATGATAAAATACTTTATGATACGTACTTCTAAAAGGTTAAATAGTTATTCCAAGCATGTTATTAAATCTTATTTACTAACATATTTACCTAAAAGTTTTATTAAAGTTATTTAAATAAACCTAAAAGTAAGAGAAAATGACATTAGAAAATATAAAAGAATTTTTACAAAATAATCCTGGATACCTTAAGTGGGGAGATGTTAGGATAGCATTAAAATTAGATACTGATATAGATTTAGTTAAACAAGCTAAGTTAGAAGTTAAAAATGTAGCTCAAGATGAAGTTAATTCAGGCCCAAATATATTAATTCTTGATATCGAAACTGCGCCATTGATGAGTTATACATTCGGCATCTGGCAGCAAAACATTAGTTTAGATCAAATTGAATCTGATTTTTTCATTATAACATGGTCAGCCAAGTGGTTAGGCTCAGATAAAGTATTCAATGGTTTAATTACACCTAAAGAAATACTCAATGAAGATGATTCATCAATTATGAAACAACTTTGGTTAGTATTAGAAAAAGCTGATATAGTAATAGGTCATAATTTTAAAAGATTTGATAAAAAGAAAATTAACTCGAGATTTATTGAAAATGGATTGGGTCCAGTATCTCCTTACAAAGTTATCGATACGTTAGAAGTTGTTAAAAGAAACTTTGGGTTTACATCTAATAAATTAGAAGCTTTAGCAAGGAAGTTTGGATTTGAAAGTAAACATGATACAGGATTTAATTTGTGGAAAGCTTGCATGAAAGGTGATAGAGAAGCTTTAATTAAAATGTCATTATATTGTGATCATGATGTTGAGATTACAGAAAATGTATTCTTTAAATTATTACCTTGGATTAAAGATTTAAATTTAGGATTATATAATATAGATGATGAAATTAAATGTCCTGCTTGTGGTTCTAACCAGTTAAAAGAAGCAGGCTTTCATTATACTTCTATAAGTAAATATCAATCTTATAGATGTGAAGAATGTGGTCATATTAGTAGAGATAGACATTCTATATTAACTAGGGATGAGAATAAGAAAATAATTGTTTCTGTGAAATGATAACTTCTAAAATAGCTAATTCAATAGATGAATTAAAAGATGGAGATGAATATCAAATCCAATTCCCAATGTCAGATTACTGGTCAATGCCAAAAATATTTAGAACAAGTAATTGTGATTGTGATAAAAATAATTTAGAAAGATTAATTAATTGTCAAAGACTCAGAATATTATATGAAAAAACAAATAAAGGATGATGATAATTTCGATCTAATAATATTTTTAACTAGGACATTATTGGGTAAAGAAGGGGATTCATTAGAAAAAAAGGATTTAGATAAAAAGCATCCAAACTCTTTTAAACCAAATAATAAAGATGATACAGATTACCAAAATAGAAAAAGTAGAACAGGGAAATAGTGATGTTAAAACTATTAGTTCTGAATTTTATCATTCTAAAGATTTTTCCTTTTATATTGGAAAGATTAAAAAAAATGATTTAATGATATTCAATGGTTTAGTAGTTGAACATAAAGATACGAAGGACTATATTACGATACCTATTGAGATTTTAAAAGAATTATTTGATCTAAATGATAGAGATACAACAAACTAGATTGTTAAATTTGCAATTACAGGATGAAGATATTGAAATATTTATTTCTTTAGTTAATAAACTCATGATTGCAACTAAACAAACCGGATTTAAAAAACCTTTCAATGAATCACAAAGAGTTTTAATAGAAAACATATTTAGTCAATTAAAACTAGATGAAATAGAAAGTGTTAACATATATAGTGAAAGAGAACAAACAATAAGTAATGATTACGAATAATATTATTAACGGTTAAAAAATATAAAAATGATTGTACATAAGAAATCTTTAGAAGAAGTAAAAAAGATTATAGGAAATTCAATTGATGATGATAACCTTTGTAAAATTTTGTCAATACAACGTAATATATTGCATGATGAAATTAAAGAATTACCTTTATTATTAGAAGAAATAAAAATTTTAAAAGAGATACTTGTATCTTTCCCTAATGTTGAACCTTATATAGATATACTTGATTTATCAAAAACAAAAATGTTAGAGTTAATTAATAAATTATAAAAAAATGAAAAGATTAATATACAAATTATTTTATAGAAAAACTATTTTGAAAGCAAAATTAGATCAATTAAATGGTTGTTTAATGGTGATCAATACCTTAAAAGGTGCTTTAACTAATTTAGATCCTGATGAAGTACTTAATATTATTATTAGTGAATTTAGAGATCAAAGAGAACAAGTAAGATTATCTTTATATAAAAAATAAATTAATAGATTATAAACAATGAGTGAAGTAAATTTCAAACCATTTAATCAAAATATATTGGTCTATGCGCCAGTAATTAGTGAAACAACCAAATCTGGTATTGTTAAGTCTGATAAAATGATTGCTGAAGAAAAGAATAAACAAGATTGGTTTCTTGAAGTAGCAGAAGTATCAGATGAGATTACAGATATCAAAGTTGGAGATAAAGTATATATAGGTTCTGGTAAGTTACCTGCTATAGATATCGATGGGGTTCAATATATTTATGTAAACAAATTAAGTATAGTAGGTAAGAGAAAAGTATAATATGAAAAAGATAACTAAAATAACTACAAGTATATATTGTTTCTTCTTTGGACACCAATGGATTGAAAGCAAAGTATATAATCATAAAATGTGTTTAAATTGTGGTAAAATAAAAAACATTGGATAATTTTACTGATAATAATATCAAGTCTCACTATATTTATAGACATGTGAGACTTGATAAAAACGAAGAATATCTAAGTTTATGTTAAAAGAAGAATGGATTAGTAATACTGAGGAAGTAGACATTGATACACGAGGATATTCCTTTGAATCTGTTATGAACAATAAAAATTGTTCTAAACATCATTCTTATTGGAGACTTATTAAAAAAACTAAATTTTCAGATGCCCCAGAATTTCTATTTCAGTCAAAAACAGGTGAGTCGTGGCAATTCTTTGATCCAAATATAGTCAATCCTATATCCAATACAAACCAAATATATATCAAATTTAAGAATGTTTCTGAGTTTGTAGAACCTTCAAATCATTTTAGAACACATGGATGTTATACTTCGTATACAGTTGATACTGTAGCATGGAATAAATATTGGGATGATTTAGAGGATAAGATTGAGAATGGATTTGAAGTTGATGGAGTTAGAATAACAGGAAGATATTTCTTTACAATTAATTTTGGAAGATTTAGGGCAGTACCTGTAGATGAATTTGGTAAACCTACAAGTAGAGATAAAAAATGGACCTTTTTAAGATTCTTAGATCATCAATATTATATGATGAACGAATTAGAACATTGTTTGCTAGAAGGTCCATTCAAAACAATAGAGAACTTTAAAAAATGGTTTCCAAATAAAAACGCAGATGATTTTGAGAAATTGGGATTGGAATCATTTGTATTAGCTAAAGCTAGGCGTAAAGGTTGGACTGCCGCAATAGCTGTAGGAATATTTAATTATAATTTTACCTTTATAGAAAGTAGTATGAATATCATTGCTGCATATGAGAAAGGTAAATATGGAGCAATGTTAAAGTCATTTCATACAACTAAAACATTTTTAGATAAATATACTCCTTGGAAAAGAAGAACTGATATAAAGGGTACTAATGAGCATATGATATCTGGAGTTGAAGTTAAAGATGACTATGGTATCATTTTAAGAGAAGGATATTTATCTGAGATACAAGCTTTATCATTTAAAGACAATGAGTTTAAGTCAGTTGGTGAAAGTTCATCAGTAATTAATATAGAAGAAGCAGGTATATTTCAAGATTTAGTAACAACATTTCAAGCTTCTGTAGCACCACTCATTAGAGATGGTGAAACCAAGATTGGTATAGCTATTGTTGGTGGGTCAGCCGGAGACATGAGTGGTGGAGGTTCTACAGGTCTTGCTGAAATGATATATAAACCTGAAGCATACGGATTTAAAGCGTACCCTAATATATATGAGACCGTAGAGGTTCCAGGTAATACTGGATGGTTTGTAGATGACTTGTGGTATTCTCCAATTAGGATGAGTAAGAAAGAAATCTTAGAGATTGATAATTCTGAAAAAACTGTTGAATTATTATCTAAGTTTAAGGGAGAATACATTGACTTTGTAGATAATCATGGTAATTCATATAGATACTTATCTAATCTGTTCTTAGAGAGAAAAAGAGAATCTAGTAGAAGGATAAGTTCAATGGCTTATCAAATGTTTATTACACAGCAGCCTAAGTATTTAAGTGAAGCATTTCTTTTAAATGAATCTTCACCATTTGATACAGCTACAGCTAAAGAAGTACTTGGTCAATTAATGATACAAAAAATAGGTGAGGAAAAAGGTATATTCTCAATATTAGACGGTAGACCAAATTTTAAATTAGACATGTCTTTAAATGCTGTAGATGAATATCCTTATAGAGGAGAAGATACTACAGGATGTTGGGTATTATATGAAAGACCTCAAGAAATAGGTGGGAAGATTCCTACATGGAGATATATTGCAGGAAATGACCCTATTGATTGGGGGAGTGATGAAGTAAGTACTTCTGGATATCATTCATTTGCAGCTACATATATAATAGATACAGTTACAAGAAATATTGTTGCAGAATATATAGGTAGACCTTATAAAGCTGATAATTATTTTGAACAATTATGGAGAGGATTAGAATATTATAATGCTTTTCTGCTATATGAAAATAATTTAAAATCATTGTTTACATATTTTAAATTAAAAAATAAATTATATTTGCTTGCACAAGAACCTGGCTTATTAAAAGATAGATTGGGTTATAAAAGTAATAATAGACCTAAAGGATTTCACGCTACTCCTGAATCTAACAGGTTAGCAAGAGAATTAATTCACACTTGGTCATTAGAACAAGTTATGCAAAGTCAGACTGAGGATGGTGAAAACATATATGTTCCTAGAATGTACTATATTAAATCTAAAGGTTTATTACAAGAAATTATAAATTATAATAGTAAAGGTAACTTTGATAGAGTATCTGGATTTGGAGCTGCAATGTTATTATTATTTGATAGAAATTATGATGAAGATGATTTCAAAGAAACAAATTCATTTATGAATCAAGGTATATTTGCAAAAGTTAAAAGTATGATAAATAAAAAAAATAAATTTAATCTTGTAAGATAATGAAAAGTAGTGCTGAAACAATTTTAGCCAAAGATTATGGTAAGAAAGCTATTCAGCTACCAAATCAAAGGGTTTCAAGATCAGTTAAAAATGGTGAGAAGTGGCAACACGATAGTGTAGATTTCTTTATTAATAATAGAAAGAATTATTATGGTAATAGGAAGACTAAGGCTGAAATAGATTCTAATTGGGATTTTTATAATAATTATTTATCACCAGAAGAATTACATCATACATTAGATCCTTTGGGTGTAGAAGATAAATTATATAATGAAGATATACAAAATGTATTTAAATTCTATAATATTTTAGATCAACCATTTGACACTTTATTTGGTGAAGAGTTGAAGAGACAGGTTGAGATAAAAGCTTTTGCTATTAATCCACATATAATTAATAGTAAGGATTTTGAGTTTAAAGAAAAAGTTAGTAAGTTTTTAACTGAATTAGCTGAACAACCAGGTAATATTAATCAAGAACTATTACAAGAAAAATTAAAGGAATTCGATAAGTTTAGAAAGAATGATTTGCAATCTGCACATGAAAAGATGGCAAATAATATTATCCAAACTTTAATTAATGATTTGAGTTTGAATTGTAAAATGGTCTTTAATAAAGGATTTAAAGAGTTAGAAATTAATTCAGAATGTATTTATAGAATTGGTCATGCTGGTAAAGATCTTACTTTAGACAAAGTACAAGGTGCTAATTTCTATGTATTGGGAATGGGATCTTCTAATAATATAGAAGATGGATATGCTTGGATAGAAATAGATTATATGAATTCTCATAAAATCATAGATGAATTTGCTGAAGAATTAAGTAATGAGGAAATAGATAAAATATTAAAATTATCTGTATGGGATCAAGATACAATGCGTCCTCATAGAATAGCTCTAGTGGATATAGATCCAGATAGTAAATATGCAACTCATGCATTACCTTTAATTGAAGATAAACAATTTGTATCATTAGATGGTAGAGATGCTGCTGAAATAGATCCAGATGGTAATATTAGAGTACATAGGGTACAATGGTTATCATTAAGAAAACTTGGTAAGTTAAAATATTTTGATCAATTTGGTGATGAACAATTTGAATGGGTTGATGAATTCTATCAAGCAGATGTTGCTCAAGGTGAAGAAGTTGAATGGATATGGGTAAATGAATTATGGGAAGGTGTTAGAATAGGTAATTCTATTTATAAGAAGATTCGTCCTTGTCCAGTTCAAATGAGAAGTATGACAAATCCTTCTATAGTTAGACCTAGTTATGTAGGATATGTTATGTCAAATAATGGTAAGGTTCAAAAGAGTAGAATTGAGAAGTTAAAACCTTATCAGGAAATGTATAATGTGTGGGCTAATAAATTAGTTAAACTTTGGTCAGAACATATTGGTAAAGTTGCTTTATTTGATGTTGCATCTATTCCATCAGATATGTCTACTGAAGAATGGTATCTATGGGCCAAGAGATTTAATTTTGCATTTTATAATTCTTTTGAAGAAGGTAAAAAAGGTGCAGCTAAAGGAATGATTGCAGGTAATATGCAACAGAAATCTTCAGTATTAGATTTAGGTTTGGCTCAAGAAATTAATCAGGCTATTCAAACTTTATCCTGGATTGAAGAAAGAGTTAATAAAATATCTGCTATACCTGAAGCTAGACAAGGCGCTATGTCAGGTAGAGAAGGATTGGGTGTATCTCAGCAAAGTATAGTTCAATCATCTCATCAAACTGAAATGGATTTTGCAATACATGATTTTGTAAAGTCTAAAGTATATGAGATAATGTTAGAATATGCTAAAGTATTGTGGAAGGATGAGAAGGTTAAACGTCAATATGTACTAGATGATTTATCAAATCATATATTAGAAATAGATGGTGAATTATTAAATGAAGCTGACTATAATGTTAGAATAACTAATAGTTCTCAATTAATGAATATGTATAATGCAATAACTCAATTGGTTCATCCAGCAATGCAAAATGGGGCACAATTATCTGATATTGCAAAAATGTACATGGCTACATCTCCTTCTCAAATGGTTCATCAATTAGAAGAATCTGAAGATAAGAGGAATGAGCAAGCTAATGAGCAAAGTAAAATGCAACAAGAAAGTATGCAGGCTCAAATGCAAGCTCAAAAAGAATTAGCTCAAATTCAACATCAACAAGAACTTGAAAAGATAAATTTAGAATATCAGTATAAAATACAGATTGAACAGATGAAGATGCAACACGCATTTAATATTCATTCTACTGATACAAATAATAATAATATTGAAGATGCTGTTGAGATTGAAAAAATTGCAATTGGAACTACTTCTGCTGAAAAGATGCAACAAGACCAGATTGTAGCCGATAAAGAAATGTTAGAAATAGAACTTCAAGCTAAGAAGGATATTGAAAAAATTAAAATTACTAATAAACCAAAACCAGTTATTAAGAAATAAGGCTATATATGTAGCTTTATTTCTTCAATTAATAAAATAAATTAATAATAAATAATACTTTTGTACATGGGAAAATTTGATGATTTTATTGAGGTTGATGATAATGAAACCCTATTTCAAGGGGATCAACATTTGAAGATTAATCTCGAACCAGAAAAAATAGAAAAAGCTGAACCTGAGAAAAATAAGACTACTCAGATAATTAATGAAAATGAAGAAGATTTAATTGATACTGATGAATATTTAAGTTCGGAAGATAATGATGAACCTGAAGATAAGTCTGAGCCAGTTAAACAAAGTAAAGAGAAATCTTTTAAAGAAACAGATAATTCAGATTCAGAAGTAGTTAAACCTAAGAATGAATTTTCTGCATTTGCAGCATCATTGAATGAACAAGGTTTCTTTCCTGATATTGAGGATGAAGAACTTGAAGAAATTGATAATGAAGAAGTTTTACAAGAAAAACTAGCTAAACAGTTAAATATTAATTTTGCAACATGGCAAGATCAATATAGACAAAATGTAATATCTAATTTACTTAATGAAGGATATATTTCTAAAGAAGATGTTAAATCTATAATTCCAATAGAAGTATCTCCAGAACAAATTAAAAGTGATATTAATGTTGCTAAAGATGAGATTAGGAGATATTATAAGAGAATAGGTACTCCAGATAAAGAAATTGAAAGAATTATTAATTCCAGAGAAGATATAGAAGAATCAGCATTGGAGTTAAATGCTTTGAATAAAAAGTTAGATGCTGAAGAAAATTCTAAATTAGCAGTTAAAATGAAGCAGCAAGAGGAATCTGTTAAACAACAAAGATTTCAATTTGCTGAAACATTAAAACAAAATACTTTTGCTTATGATGAATTTATTCCTGGTAGGAAACTTCAGAAGAAAGATAAAGAAGAAGTATTTGATAATATTGAAATAGTTCTTAAAAAGATAAATTCTGATTTAGGTAAATATGCTCCATTATTATCATATTTAAATAAGTATGGTGTTTTAGATGGAGACTTTAGTAAAATTATAAAAGAGGGTAAAACCCAATCAGTTAGTCAATTAGAACAAATATTAAAGGATAAGAAAAAAGGATTAGGATCAAATACTACAACTCAGAGAACTTCTGGGATACATATAGATGATTCTGACACAAAACGAATTTACAAATAAATAAATTAAATTAAATATAGATGGCAAAAGTTAGACAGAACCAGCTTTTTGAAGGAAAAAGTTGGCATGATTTTACAGATAAGAACCACTTGATTGCAGCTTATGATTATGATATTACCCAAGTATTCAATAGGTTGGAACAAGTTCTTGATGTAAACTTAGGTGAAAACTTTGTGTCAATGATTATGGAACATGGTATCCATTATATTGACAAAGGTAAAGAATTTTATGAATGGTACCTTGAAAACACACATGCTCAAAACTATGAACTTTTAGGTTCATATGAAGATGAAGCAATGTCACGTGCAATTGGTACTACTGCTGGGCACAGACCAGGAGCTAATAGAAGCGAATTCTACTTATTATTCCAGGATAAACCATTTGGTGTAACTGAAATCATAGTAGGTATGAAACCAGATCTTTACAGATTGTGGATTGTAGATGATCCTAAAAATGTAGGTGGTGATAGGTGGTTATACAGGGTTCAATTAAATTCACACAGTGAAACTGAATATATACCAGCAGATGAAATTCTTCCTGGAACATTCTGGTCAAGTGATGGAGGTTTAGTTCCTGAAACTCACTCTTATACTGGTAGTGGAATTAGTTTCAGAAGTCACGGTATGTTAAGGAATACAATGTCTCAATTCAGGTTGAAACATAAAATTTCAGGTAATATGTTTGACATTAAACCTATGGGTTTCTTTGTTAAAGGTAAAAATAACAAAGCTGAAATGTTATGGATTTCTAACGTTGAGTATGAATTCTTGAAACAAGCACGTTGGGCTACTGCATCAATAGTAATGAATGGTCATTCAAACGTTTGGGCTGATGGTAGTGTTGGTAACATTGATAAAAATGGTTTCAATGCTAAATCTGGTTCGGGTTTTAAAGAGCAATGGTTAGTATCTAATAAACATGTATGGAACACAGCTCCAAATATGGATTTCTTAAATGAAATAGCTCTTGATGCTGTAGTTGGTAAAATTAAGTTTGATGAACGTAAAATGATTGTTAAAGCTGGCGAGTATGGATTAACAGCTCTTTCAAATATGGTAATGGAGAAATATGGCGCTAACGCATGGACATCTTCAAGACCTTGGATGGGAGATAATACTGGTCGTGCTTATACATGGAATAACAACGAAGTAAATGTTAAAGCTGGTCAAGTAATGGGTGTTGCTACTATTAATGGTATCCAATTCGCATTTGTAATTGATCCAGGTAAAGATGATTTGAAACGTAATAAAATTATGCATCCACTTGGGGGTCCTGCTTCTTCTTATGAATATGATATCATGGGATTCGGTTCTAAGGATGAAAAAGCTAATATGCAGATTGTACGTAGGTCTGGTGAAACTCCAATTTGGGGTGCTGAAGAAGGTATTCGTGGTTTCTACAATGAAGCTGGAAGTTTCTTCTCTCCAAAAAGGTTATCCACAGCAGTAGATGCTTCTACTTTGCACTATTTTGAACCAGGTATCGGAGCTATTGTTTGGGATCCAACCAAAATCATTAGGTATTATCCTGAATTAACTCAAGTTTAATATCTATATATTTATCAATGTTAGGTACGGAGAATCTTCTCTCCTACCTAACTTTAATTATTTAAATTAAAAAAACTCACATGGAAACAATTGAAAAAAAAGATAAATTAAAAAGCCCATTATTAAACAAAAAAATTGTAATTGCATTAGTTAAAAGAAGTCAAACTTCTTTACATCAGGATGAAAATATTGGAACTCTAGTTACAGGTGGTGAGAAAAGTTTTATGACACCAGTGGATAAAAGAGGTAACTTAGTAGATCCATTAACATCTGATGAAAGAACTTATTTAGAAAATTTATTAGGTATAGATTTAAATCCTTATAATGAACCTAAAAAGAATTTCTGGTCAAGTAAGAAAGCAATTGTTAAATTAAGGAAACCTAGTTATAATACTGAAAGTGCCAATTTAACATTGGATTTAAGTAAACCTTACGACTTCATTTTCTATAAAATAGCATTAGTTTCTCCAAGAGTAGCTAAATCATATGCTGATAGATTCAATAGAGGCGAATATGAATTTGTTATTTTAGACGGTGATGTTGAATTAGAAGAAGAATTGGGTTACACTGCTAAAGAAGATACTGTACAAGAATACTTATTGAAGAATAAGAATAGTAAAAAGAAATTATTTGACTTATTAAGAATGTATGGTATTGAGAAAGCTAATAAACAAGTAACTTATGATAATTCAGCAGAATGGATCTATAATGAACTTAAAAAAGCTTCACGTAAGAAATCTGAAATTGAGAAATTATTCAAATTAGTCTCTTTAGGAGAAAAAGATATTTCATCTAAAATATTCTTAGCTGACTGTGTTACAAATGGTTTAGTTGATAAAAGAGGTTTTGAATATAGATTATCTGGTGGAGATAAGATTTCTAATAATGAAGAAGAAGCAATTCGTTGGTTTGAAGATAAAAGGAATGCATCAGTAAAAGCAAGATTTGAACAAATCATAGAAGATTATTACGAAAAACATAAATAATATATAATATACATGGAAGCCAATCAAATGAGGGCAAGGTTTAACTTACTAAAAGAAGCTAGTAGGTTAGCCAATAGAACATTCAATGATAGAGAAATTGAAGATTTTTTAAATAAGGCCCAAGAAGAATTTGTTAAAGAAAGATATGCTGCTTGGAAAAACAGACCTCAAATTGGTTATGGGCAACATCCTGTAAGAAATGCTGAATTAGCTGGATTATTAACTGCTACACAATCGGTACCTAGAACTATGTTCATAGTAGGTACAGAATTAAATGGAGCTTTACAAGGCCCAGATTTAGATAAAGGTGGAGTTACTCAAGATGCAGATAGATTTGGAGTATTTGTAGGATTACCAGATGAAGTTTTATATCCAATAGTTGAAACTTGTCAAACTTCTAAAGGAGATGTTGTTAAAAGAAATACTCCTGTTAATGAAGTTAATTTACAAGGTTATATTAACGGTATATATGATGACTATGCTAAACCCTATGATAATTTAGTTTGGTCATTAGATTGGGGAGCTTATACAACTGCTGAACCAAATGTTAATGGTACATATGATGAATCAGTTAAGGAATATTCAACTTCTGGTACAGATTACAATATGTCAGGTGAAAATTATTTAGGTGCTACAATTACCATTAATACAAATAGGGCTAAATATTTGCTTCCGGGCAAAGGTTGGAAAGTTGATAAATATACTGTATTTTATATTAAACTTCCAAAAGGAATTAGAGTAGATGTTCAAACACCTTCTCTTCAACAACATTGTGAATTACCTCCTTTTACACATGATGAGGTTGTTAGTAAAGCAGTTAAAATTGCAAGTGCAGCAGTTATACCTGACCCTAATCAATATCAAATAAATGATAAGGAAAGTAAAGAAGATGAATAGTTTACTATTCAAAAATCAAATTAAAAATTAATTATTTTATTTTAATATGGACGTTAGAGATATCAATTTAGTTTTTGTAGCGAAGAATTGCGCAAGAACAAATGGTTCAGACACTATTGATGGTGATTCTGTAACTGGAGTACAAATTTCAGCACCTCTTGAAGATGATGGTAGTGCTGCTGAAACTTATATTGGAGCAGGTGAAATAGTAATTACTGATTCTGCGGGTGTTAACCAAGCAACAAGTATTACTAAAACTGTACCTGCAATTAAGTTTGTTCAGAGAAGTGCAAATGGATTAAATTTCCGTTCTTCTCAACTTTTAAAAGGTAGCACAATTAAATCGTATAGTTTTATTCCTTATGCAGCTAAGTCTGAGCAAAGGACTATTATTCATACTATTGATGCTACTTTAACTGATCATGTTTACATGATTAAAATTCGTAGAATTGGTTCTGAAATTAAAGAATTAAAAGAACCTACTGTTAAGACAGCTTATTTTAAATCTGCTTCAACAGGAAGTACTGCTGCTCAAATTGCAACTGGGTTAGTAGCTTATATTAACACTAATTTTGCAAATGATTTAGTATTACCTGTAACTGCTGTAGTTGGTGGTGCAAGTAGCGATGCAGTAATTATAACTGCTGGAGCATTTGGTTTTGAAGTTGGTAAATATAAGTATGAAAGACTTAAATTTGTTGTTGAATTAGTTAATTTCGATGCTACTATTGTAAACAATATGTATGCTGATTTAACTTACAATTCAATAACTTACCCACGTGCTACTATTGGAGCTGGTAACTATCAACAGGTTGCTGAAGCAGAATTTTTCTCAATCATGTATAGTGGTGTAAATAGGGATGTTATGTCTCCTGCATTTAAACGTAATATTGTAGCTTTAGATTACAATGGTACAACTCCAAATACTTATGACACAGTTGTCATTGGTTGGGAAAATGTACAAGGTGATTTCTCAGCTAACGTAGTTCAACCAGGAAATATCACATTGTATTTACCAGTAGAAGACAATGGAACTAATCAAGCTTTAACTCTTGTAACAACTTTAAATAGTTATATTGCAACTAGTTTAGGTGTTGGTTCTGCTATCACATTAACTTAATTATAATGGGGGAGGTATTACTTCTCCCCCCTTTTTTATTTTCTTACATTATTTATTAATAATATTATGGGTATTTGGGTACAAATTATAAGTATAATAGTTGGAGGTCTAGTTGCACTAGGATTAGCATGGATTAAAGAAATATATAATAATAGAAGGATTAATAAAAAAATTGAAGATAAGGATATTGAACAGAAAGAAGAATTAAAAAAACAAGTTAAATTTATAGTTGATGAAATAAAAGGAATTTCAACTATAGTTATAGGTATCCAAAATGATTTACAGCATCATATAAATGAAACTAATTTCGTTAGAGATTTAAGGGAAGCTATACAAAGTAAATCTAAACAATTTTTATATGCTTCAATGGGATTACAACAAAAGTATAAAAATATTTTAGGCTATTGGACAGATATAATTGAGAAAATAGGGGTTAAATATTTTGATGATAAGAATCATAATAAAGAGAATGCTCAAATTGAAAAAGAGTTAAAACAAGATATGGATAGGGAACTAGATGATTTTAATAATTATATCTATGATTTAGTCCCAGAATTTAAAGAAATTAAAGGTAAAAGATATTCTTTTTCTAAATATTTAAATGAGTTTGGAGTACATAATAAAACACATGTTTTAGTATTAAGGCTTATTGAAAATGGTTTTGAAAAAGATTTAAATAAAATTGTAAAAGTTTTCACAAAATATATAGAAGAATACTTCGCATCTTTCCATACTGCAATAACAGTTTGGGAGACAGCTAAAAATTATAGTCAGAATGAAGAAATAGCAGCTTAATTATGTTTATTAAAAGAGAAGATAAAAAAAGAAATGTATTCCTTCCAGTATTTGATTATTTAGATAATATAATAACAATAACAGGAAGGTCTAATCCAGAGGATGCTATTGAAACATGGATTCCTCTATTAAATGAAATTAAAATAAGAATTGAGAAATATAATAAACTAACTATTAATTTCAAATTGGAAGCTTTTAACACTGCTTCAAGTATGTATTTTAATAATATATTTTCAGAATTAGAGAAGTATAATAATAATGAAATAATAGTGAATTGGTATTATGATCCATATGATGAGGATATGGAATACTTTGGTGAGATATACCAAGAAAGATTTAAATTGAACTTTAATTTAATTAAGATATAAAATGAATAGTGTTAGAGTAACAAATAAAAAGAAACCTGGTGGAATTACTGGTCCTGAAATGTTAAATGTTGAGGATAGAGAAGGTAGATTATGGGATGTGACTTTACAAGAAATATCCAATCTTCAAGGTAAAGTAATTAAAATAGGTGAAATTACATATGAAGATATTAATTCTTTAGGAGACGATACTTCTTTTGAAATAACATTTGAAGATGCTAAAGTACTTAATCAAATATTTCTTCGTGGATACGCTAAAATATCTGAAGAATTCAACAGTTATAGTTATGGTTATTCTGAGAATTATATTACAGGAGTAACAATTGAAGCTGTAGCAAATATTTCTGGAAGTAATACAACTTATCCAGATTCAAATATTCAAGACATAAAAGTAACTCTTACTGTAAACTCTGCTAATATGCAAGATTGGACTAGTGGAGTGTTAGACATATATATTGAGACAAAGAAATTTCCAGTATAATGGAATATCAAATAAGTATTATAATAACTGCTAGAAATTATGCTAAATACTTATCTGAAGCTATAGAAAGTTGTTTAAATCAAACAATTAAACCTAAAGATATAGTTTATTCAGATGATTATTCAACTGATAACAGTTTAGAAATAGCAGGTAAATATAATATTACTATAGTTAAACATAGTTCACATGTAGGAGTTGTTGAGGCTAGAAATAATGGAGTTAAAGCTTCTAAAGGTAATGTATTAGTTCATTTAGATGGAGATGATACTTTACCACCTAATTTCTTAGAGAAACATTTAGAAGTATTTGATGAAACTACACCATTTGTATATTGTGCAGCACAATGTTTTGGAGCACATAGTATATTTTGGGATATTCCAAATTGGTGTGAAAGAAGTCTTTGGACCAGGAATTATGTGAATACTTCAGCAATGATATGGAAAGATAAGTTCTATGAAGCTGGTGGATGGAAAGAAACTTGTGAGAATACAATGTGGGATTGGTCACTATTTCTAAGATTATCGAGATTAGGTAAACCTAGAAAAAGTTCTGCAATATTAAATTATAGACAACATGATTCATCTTGGTCAGTAAGCAAAGAGAAAGAAAGTAATGATCATTTTAATTCATTAAGAAATAGTATACGAAGAGAAGAAGTAACTTTAACAATAGGTTTAGTATATAGCGGAAGGCTTCCAGAGTTAATGGAGTTATGGATGGATACCTTAGTTGATGATATTTCAATATTAAATAACAAACCTGAGTTAATAATTTTGAATAATTCAGAAAAAAGTATTATATTTGCAAAAAACTATAATTTATATTTTTCTAAGATTAAAGTAATAACTGGACCAAAGAAGTTTAAATTTACTACAGAAGTAGATAGAAGAAACAAAGTTTGTACATTGTTATCAGATAATTACAATAGAATTATAGAGAATGCTAGTGGAGATTTAATTCATTTTAGAGAAGATGATATAATTCCATTAGATGATAGTTTTAAAAGAATATTTGACTATATAACAGATTCTTCTATTAAGTTTAGACATGCTGTAGCAGGTCTTTATATGAATAGAAATATTAATTATAAGAAAATTATAGGTGGGTTTTATAACACAGATGTACCAAAATATACTAGAGATTTAGATAATGTTCCAGATAAGAAACCTTTTAAAATAGATTTTACTGGTACAGGATTCTTAATATTTTGGAAAGATACGTGTCCTAAATTTGAGCCATTTATAGATGGTATACAGGCACATGATTGGGCTTGGGGGATGAAATTAAAGAAAGAAAATAAGGAATTATGGATGATTCCAGAAGCTGTTTGTAAACATTATAATGATGAAAATAATTATGTTTTACCAGATTTAACCAATATTAATCCTTATAATAACTTTACAAAAAAAGAAATTAGAATTAGTAATAACAAACTTATTAAGAAAAAAATAATATAATATGTTAGTTCAATTCAATAGTGAGTTAAATACTACAAATAGAAGATCTGATTGGAAAAGATTCATAAATAGAATATTTTCAGGAGATCTTGGAGTTGCATATGCGCATAGTCAAACAACACATGCTCCAGTACCTAAAACTAAAACCTATCAAACATTAACTAGTTCAGCTAATGTTACTATGAATACTAATTTAGGTGTTAATGCTAAAATTACATTAGCTCATTCTATGACTATAACACTATCTAACCTAGTTAGTGGAGATGAAGGAAACATTGTTATAACTCAAGCAGCAGGTAATTATACTGTAGATATAAGTCCTACTCCAAAAGTTATTGATGGTGATGGTAGTGGTGCAGTAGTTATAACTGATGGGGCAGGCAGTATAACTACATTATGTTATACTTATGATGGAACCAATTTATTGATCAATTACGCACCTTATAAATAATATAATATGGGATTCTTTTTTGGACAAAATAAATCTTCGGAATCTACACCAGTTATCAAGTATATAAATTATGGTCGGATGTATAATTGGTATGCTGCAAGTAACCCATTATTTGCACCTGAAAATTGGAGGGTACCAACTTTAGAGGATTTTCAAACATTGGTAGCTACAATAGGAAGTACTGAGACGTTAACAGATGGAAAATTAAAAGAAATTGGAAATACCCATTGGAACGAACCAAACACGGATGCCACTGATGAATATGGGTTCAAGGGTTTACCTGGGGGATATAGGCAACATACCGATGGAGTTTTTACTCAAATGGGTATTTCTTGCTATTTGGGTTCTATAACAGATTATTTTGGTGTTGATTGGTACTATCTTTTTTTAATGACTAATGATGGTACATATATTACAAACTATATTAACAGATATCGTGCTAAAAGTGGTTACTCTATTAGGTTAGTATCTGATATTAATCCTGGTGCAAGTCAAATAACAGACTTAGATGGTAATATATATGATGTTATTAATATTGGGACTCAATATTGGCTTAAACAAAACTGGGCATGCACAAAGCTTAATGAGGGTACAGCTATACCAAATGTAACCGATAATACAGCATGGACAACATTAACAACCTTAGCATACTGTAATTATAATAATGACGAAAGTTATGTATTTTTATAATTATATTTAAATACATATAAAAACAATAACTTATAATAAATTATATGCAATTAGATATATTTGCAATATTAGAAGATGATTATACAATGAAAATTTATGATGTAAGTCCAGTTAATGAGGAATTACCATTAAATATTTATTCTATGACATTGGATATAATCAGTTCCAAGATTCCAAATGGACATATAACTAACAAGTTAGATATTATAGCATATCTTGAAAATCAAAGAATTCAAAAGGAAATTTACACCATTACGAGTCAAACATTGGGTTTTTCTACAAGTCAAATTATTCCAGATGGAGTATATCATTTTTATTATACAATTAATAACGCAATTAGTAAAGAGAGTGTTGTTTTAGTATATAATACAGTTGAAAAATCTGTCAATCAACTTTTAGAAGAAGTAAATTACAAAGTGGAAATAGGTGATTATAATGTATCGTATGTGGGAGATTCTTCTTCATATGATATTGAACAAGTTAGATTAGCTGTAACATTATTGGATAGTTTAAAAGCGGCTACACAAACACCTAATGAAGTTGTTGTAAATGATACATTGGATAAATTAACCAGACTATTAACAATTATAAATACAAATATTTAACAATATAAAAAATGAATGGAATACTTCAATCATATAATGGTTTAATTAGATTTTATGATGGGACTGTCATAGCTATAGAGGACCAAGAATACTCTCCAGATGGTATATATAATTGGGAAAAAACTTTTAATCCCAATACACATATTTCAACTTTAGATGGTGTTACAACTATTCAAGGACATGAATTTAAACGTGTTAAACATAGTGGAGATACTTCGTTTCAATTACCTTATAGGATAGTTCCAGATGAGCCTGTATTTAGGGTATTGAATTCAATACTTCAATATAAGTTAGAATCTCAAGCAGATTCAGCATATATTAATTTATTTGATTTGAGTACTTTACAAGGTCAAGATGGGGCACAAGGTTTACAAGGTATTCCTGGTGAAGGGTGGCATATTGATACAGTAGGATATATTGCTACAAGACCAAATTGTTGTGGTAGTGCCTCGACATCAACTTGTCAATCATGTAATCCTGGTAATAGTACTAATTATCAATATAGTACATTCATGTCTTTAGGGGATGGGGCATTAATACTTACTTCAACATTAATATCTGCTGGAACAGTTACCGTTAATTCTGTAGCATATACTTATTTTAGTAATGATCTAATTACATGGACAGCTTTAACTGGTGGAATAATTGACTTCCAAGCAAGATACTTGGCAACTAATAGTACTGGTGCAGTATATGTAGATATGAGAACTCAGAATTATTATAGTTCAAGGGGAGTAGTTTATGTATGTGCAGATGGTCAATGGGTTGTATTAACTAATGTTGCAACACCATCTTATATGGTAGGTGAAACTTCTGGTAGTACAAACATAGGTTATTTCGATAACTTTGTAGATTTAGGAGATTTCGATACTATTTTGCAAACTATTACTTTAGATAGTGGTAAATTAGTTCTTATACAAGGTTCCATAGATAATACAGCATTTGATACAACTGTATTTGGATATGGTTTAGATTATGCATTAGGTAGTGCGGTGGAAGTTGCTCCTGGAGATTTCAATGGATTTGGAATTGGAACATATATTGCTGATTCAGATTCAGAAACTAAATTACAAGTACTTATAGACGTATTAATTGGTGATGGTGCAAGAATTCAAACTGCTGTAACAGTAGATAATGAAACCAGACATTTAATAGGTATTGATGTTAATGATTTAATTAATAATGATTCAGGTCTTATTGCAACTGCACAAGTTGATACATTCTATGATTTAAGTGTAAATTTAGGAAATGGATTAATATTAGATGGTGGAACTCCACAAGCTATTACAATTGATACAGATGCACTAAGTTTAATTGTTGATGCTACAAGTCTAAGAGTTAAACCTTATGCTTCTGGAAATGATGGTATAATGAAAACTCATTTAAATCCAGATATTATTTGGGCTAATCATGGCGTTGGATTCGATCAATTAAATGGTATATATGCAAGAATAGATGGTGCAACAATAGGTTATACCGGTTCAGGTTTACTAGAAGTTCCTATTAATGGAATAACTGGTGATAGGCTTAATGATAATGTGGCTGATGAAACTGCTGGAATAGAAATATTAAATGACTTATTGACAATTAAAGTTGATGGTACTACAATTGATTTTAATGGTTCTGGTGAATTAACTTACATAGGATTAGCTGGACAAGTAGTTTCAAGTATAACTGCTGGTGGAGCAACTATGAGAGACAATATTGCTATCACATTTGGTTCAACTACAGGAAGTATAGATATTACCCCTGTTGGAACAGTGAATGCTGGTACAGATACTTTAGCAGTTAATATAGTTGTAGATGAAGCATGGTTAGCAGGATATTTATTGGCTAATCCAAGTGTATCTTCAGCAACATGGGGAACTATTACTGGAACTATAACTGCTCAAACTGATTTAGTGAGTTATATTACAGGTAGATTAACTAATTATACAATCTTAAATACTTGGTATGACGATATTCAAATTAATTCTACACATGGACTTATATTAAGATCTGTTGGTGGAAATACATTTAAAGTAATTGTAGATGACCAAGGTAATTTAGATACTCAAGTAGTAACATTATAAAAATGGAAATATTAATTAAAAAAGGTAGTGCCGGAGATAAAACCACTACCTCTATAAAAGAAATAGGTGAACTTTTAGATTTAACTTCTATTAAAACACAATTACAATATTTAAAATCTGTAATAGAAGAAACTAAGAGATTACCAAAATTAGAGAAAGATACACTTCTTCCTATATTAAAAGATGAATTTATAAATAAAGGAGAGTTAATAAACTTAACATTTCCAGCATCAATAGAGAAAGATGAAAAAATTAAAATTGGAAGTGTTTATTATAATTCAGTAAAAGATACGATTAGAATAAAGAAAAAGAGTGGTTGGACTAATCTAATTTAAAATATGACTACTACGTCTTCACAATATAGAGACAACTACCCAAACAATATAGAGGCTCCCCAAAGAGTTTATGTTCAGTACTCTCAAGATATTAGTTTTGATTATAGTACTGGTAAATATCCTCTTGGAGAAACTTTTGAAGGTTTCATATGGGAAAATGTCTATATTCCAGTTCAGCATACTTTAGGTGATTTAACTCTAGGTAGACATACCTGGATGAGGTGGCGAATTGGGGAAAAAGAATCTTGGACTCTTCCAATGAGATTGACAGATTCAATATTAAATATTGAAACTACAACTATTGAGTATGAGACTAACCCAAATCAAATAAAATTTAAATTTAAATATACTCTTAATACAGGACAAGTTGTTTATTCTGAGTATATGTATATTCCCATGCCTGAAGATGGTAGAGGAATTCTCAATTCGCAAATCACGAATAACAACTTAATTCTTACTTATACTGATAATACAACTCAAAATGTTGGGAGGGTAGTCGGGTTTGATGGAACAGGAGTTCCAATAGGTACAACTGATTATAATATTTTAATAAGCTTAAATGATGAACCTCAATGGATCACATTAATTTCACAATTAAATAACAATTTAACTGGGGCATTACCAATTATTTATAATAATGGAAACTACTCTCATTCTAATGTTGATGGATATAGACATATTCCAATTGGAGGTAATCTTAATGATTCATTAACAACAAATGGGTTAGGAAATTATACTTGGCAAAGTATGATTCCTTATACAGCTATAAATGATTTAGCTGGATCTGGAGATACAACTTTATTATGGAGTGCTGATAAATTAACTAATGTTTTTAATACATTAAGTACTTTTGGTATTAAATATTCACTTAGTTTATATTCTGAATTAGCATTAATAACTGATCCAGATGAAGGTGATTTAGCAGTTATAACTGCTGATCCATTATATCCGAATAGACCAGTATTCAAATATATATCTAGTAATTGGGTAAGTTTCTTTGATTTAGATGCTGCACATAATCATAACGATTTATATTATACCAAAACAGAACTAAGTACATCTGGTGGAGGAGTTCAAATTGATTGGGGCAATATTATAAATGTTCCATCATCATTAGGGGGATGGTTCATAACAGATGGTACAAGTACTACTGAAGTATCTGGTGGGGAAACATTAACTATATCTGCTGGTGCAGGCATATTGGCAACATTAACTGGTAATACATTAGCTTTAATTGCTTCTTATATAGAAGGACAAGGCATTACTATTTCTGGAAATACAATTAGTCATTATAACACATCTAATATAACCAATACAGCTAATACTCTTGGACAGGTAATTCAAAACTTAGCATTCGATGAATTCGGTCATGCCATAACTAAAAGTTCAATTAATTTAGATACCAGATATTCATTATTAACACACTCACATTCCACATTGACTAGAGGAACTGGTTTAACTGGAAGTAATTATAATGGATCTTCTGGAACAACTTGGAATGTTTCTTTTGCTGGAACAGGATCTGCCAATACTGTAGCCAGAAGTGATCATAATCATGATGGTGGAAGTTCTGCTATCCTAAGCTATTGGGGAAGTTCTGGGCATATTTATGCTGATTGGTACACA
>Ga0172381_10000903_pt1 | contig 37009 bp, 6 predicted proteins | sample Leawel6488metaG_FD_119754 | JGI IMG/M metagenome (GOLD analysis project Ga0172381, IMG submission 119754) | Leachate microbial communities from a municipal landfill in Southern Ontario, Canada - Leachate well 64-88 metaG | ecosystem: Engineered > Solid waste > Landfill > Unclassified | place... | reverse complement strand
TACAAGTCTTTCAATAATTATTTTAGCAATAATCATTTTTTTAGTAATCAACTTTGCAACAAAGACAACAGTTGAGTTTAGCATAATGGATTATTCAGGAAATAAATTAAATTATGTGCAAGTTTCAATAAGAGATTTAAATGATAAAGCTAAATTTAATGAAATAATAAGTAATGGAGAAAAGAGAAGAATTGCAATAAGTCCGGGAAAAGATTATACAGTCACAGCAACAAAAGAAGGATTTCAAGTTTATGAGAAACCATTTATGTATTCCGGAGATGGTCCATTAGTTATACAATTTAATGAATTAATAGAGACTGGCAATTTAAAATTAATAGTTACAGATAGCCAAACTAATAAATCTGTAAGTAAATACTCAGCAACATTAGATTATAAAATCAATGGTCAAGCTCAAGAAAAGATTGGAGAACCAAATACATTGGGAGAGATTGATTTTACAGGGGTTCCTATAGGAAAAGATATAACTTTAACAATTGTTAGCGACGGTTATGAAACATTAACTCAAACAATAAAATTAACAAGTTCTAATGAAACTAGAACTATAAATTTAGAATACGACAACACTGCTCAATTAGCAGGCACGCAATCAAGATTAATATTAATAACAACAACACAAAACGGGGATTTACTTGATGATTGTAATGTTATCATTTATAATGCTGTTGGAGAAATAATTGGTAGCGAGATTACAAAATTAGGTAAAACTACATTTACATTAAATGCTGGGCAAGCAATTCGTTTTGTAGTAACTAAAGAAGGCTATAGAATTTATGACAGTGATACGTACAATGTAACATATAGATTATTAAAAAGCGAAGAAACAATTACTATAAAGATGATTGCAGGAAGTTCTGATTTAAAAGTTAAAGTTACAGAAAACTTAGTTGGCCCATTAGATCAAGTAGGCATTTCATTATACAGTTTAACTGGAAATCTTTTATCTTCTAAAACCACAGAAATGGATGGGCAAGTAATATTTAATGGTCTTGATCAAAATCAAGAATATGTAGTTACTGCTTGTAAAGATGGATATCTTTGTTTACAACAATATGTGAATATTTCTTTATCAAATGATTTAGAAATTAGTTTAGAAAAAATTACTACAGATAATAGTTACAAGCTTTCAATTTATGTTTATGATGGAGTAAATAATCCAATCTCGAAAGCGAATGTTTTAGTATACAAAGAATTAGGAGGAAAGTTTGTTCCAATAGGCTTAGGCCCACTTCAAGTTGATCTTACAGGATTTACTTCAGTCTATACCAAATCAGGAGAAAAATATAATGTTGTAGGGGTTGTTGGAGATGCTAATGCTTCTAAGGAAATAACTATTGATCCATTTAAGGACAATAAAGTAATTTTAACAATTAACGATGCATCAAAGATAGTTACTTTAGAATTAAAAGACTTACATGGAAATGGTGTAACCAACGGATGTGTTGTTGTAAAATCAAAACTTGGAGAGATTCTTTCAGACACCTGTCTTGATGAAACTCCATTGTCATTCAATACTCAAGGCTATAGGGATTTATTAATAGAATATACAGATGAAAATGGCGCGACAACAATTGTTTCTGCAGTTGTTGGAGATAGCGAAAAATTATCAGTAGCTCTTAAACCATCAGTTATAGATTATAATCCAGTAATTACATTTATAGAATTAAGAGATATATATAATAATCCAACAAGTGTTCTAAGTAAAGATGCAGATTACTATCTTGTCTTTGATTTACAACTCCCAATTGATGCAAAAAGTTGCGGAGTGCATTTCAGAGCAGGAGAATATTTCGAGTCTGATTCTGAAAACATGACTTATGGAATAACCGGATTTAAAGCAGACACAATAACCTACAAATATTCTACAACTTATAATTCTGGAGAACAATCAATTGATACAGATAATGTTGGACAACCAAATCAATTAAATAAATGGTTAGAATTATATTGGCCAAGTAGTACATTAACAAACAAGCAAGTAATGTTAAAAGTTAAAGCAAGTGAAATCGGCACAATGCCAATCAAGTATAGAGCATGGTGTGATGTTACTGGTTCAACATACAGAGATCCTGAAGACACGATACTTGGAACTTCAAAAAATAATTCTTCACGACAAAGCTTATATGCAGAAACAAAAGATTTATCCTTAAACATTTTAGAGAGTCCAGCAGAGTGCTCTAATAATCTTTGTGTTGATTACAAATTTTTAGATAAAGATAATTTTGATTATTCAAAAGAAAGTTTCTTTGCAGTAAAAGATGACTTATATCTTCTTGAATTGAGTTATTACAGTGTGTTAAATGGAGAACTAACAATAGAAGCACAAACTGACAATAGTAAGCCAATAGTTGGTTTAATAAGTTATCAAGAAACAGAATTGTTTCCAACCTCTAGTCTTGATTCACAAGATACAAAATTAAGTTCTTCAGTATTTGTAATACAATCAGGCGTGAACAGAAAACAATATATATTATTTAAAGCAAAAGATACAGGAATAACTTACTTAGATATAAAAAGTACATTTAATAGTAAAGTTATAGAAAAAAGATTAAGTTTTGAAATAAAACAAAAGAGAAATCTAATAATTACAGTTCCAGAAATCATTGCATATAATTCTCCAATAATTATAGATGTACAAGATGCAGATAACAAAACTGCAATTAATAATGCATTAGTAAAATTAACAGACGAGTTCGGAGATACGATTTCCAGTACAAAAACAGGAAAGAACGGAAAATATATTATTAATCAAAACTTCTCAAGTGCAAAACCAAATATGGAAGTTAGTGCTCCAGGTTATATTTCATTTACAAAACAATTAACAATTGCAGACACCGGTTTAATCTACGCACCAGATAGTATAGATATAAGTTTTGGAGAAAGCATTAGTCAAGAGTCAGAGAAGATAACTCTTGTTAACAAAGGAAGCATACAAGTTAAAGATTTAACATACACGATAACAGAGATAGATAAAGTAATTGGACTAACAACAGAAACACAATTACCAATTGCATTAAATCCTGGCGCTCCAGAAGTTATAGAAATCTTTTCAACAGTGGATCCAAAGATAAATTTCAAAACAGGGAAATCAATTTTAACCATTTATGGTTTTGTAGGAAACAAGCAAGTAGCTAAAGAGATAACTATTAATTATTATAGAGGAATAGTAAAGAACGATTGTCTAGAAATCAAACCATTAGCAATCTATGCTTATGTTGGAATAAGTGAAGGTTCAGAAAATGAAATAACTGCGACAATCGTAAATAATTGTTCAAAGTCATTAATAATCACTCCAGAATTATTAAAAGCAAAAGGCACAACAATTAAGAAAGACGAAAATATAGAAATTGATCTTCCAACAATAACAATTGAACCTAATGAAGAAATAACAGATTATACAATAACAATAAGAAATAATAAAGAAAGAAAATCAACAAAGAGTTACGCATTTGAAATTGCCTGGAGAAACTCATATTATGCTTTAGAGAACACAAAACTTAATTTAGATTTAGTTGATTTCTCAAAAACTATTAGTGTGTCTCCTCCACTATCTTTAGTTTCATTAACTCAAGAAATGGATGTAACGCCTGCTGCAAATCAAACAATGTTTTTATTAAAGAATAATGGTAAATATCCAGTAAAAAATATACAGATTTCAAGATTTGAAGAAAAACTACCTTCAAATATCCAAGACAAAATTGAACCTATAAGTTTTGAAGAAATAAAACCTGGTCAATCAAAAAAAATAATTATAAGATATGAAGGAAAAGTAGATAAAGCAACTTATGCAACACTCTACTATAAAGTTACAGCAGATGCAAAAGGGGTTAAGGAACCAATAGAAGCAAGATTCACTGTAGACTTTAGATTTTCATCAGCTGGGTGTTTAAAAGTTGATCAAAAGAAAATATACATCTATGCAAAAGTTGGAGAAGAAAAATCTAAGTTAATCAATGTTACAAATCAATGTGCTGATCCAGTTGGTTATATTACATTTGACCCTAGTGCAAATATTTCTCCTAATCTTTATGATCAAGCATTTGGAAAAAATACTCAATTATGGTTGATTCCTCAGAGTCCTACAGGGTTTATTGCTTCAGGTCAAACGGTTCCATATATTCTAAAAGTAAAACCTCTGGAATATTTCCCTGCAAAAATAGATCAATCATTAAGATTAATTGGCGCGCCATTAAACAATACTCCTGGAAGTGTTGTAACTTCTGATAGACTTTCGTTTTCACTAGAAGTTGAAGAAATAAATCCAGATATTACAGCAGATTTTAAAAGAGTAGAAGAAGATGTAAGTGTAAAAATTTGTGGAGAAGCAGCAGATAGTGATAGCGAAACTGCAAATTTTACATTCCCAATAATTGTTACAGATTGTAAACAAGAAGGATATTGTGATAGTTCTAATGCTGCAGAGTTCATTGCTGAGAAAATACAAGAAATGCATACAATGGTAATAAATGCATCAAGACAAGTTGCTGACGAAGTAGATCAAACAAATTGTTCTATGACTTCTGCAATAAATGGCAGTTGTCCAATTTCAGAGTTATTAACTTCTGAGCAATTAGCAAAGTTTAGAAATATTCCATTATATGTTCAGAATGATTCATTATCAGATAATACAGTTTTATCTGTGCTTCAAAACAATAAAGAAGCAACAAAGTTTCCAACAATAAAAGGGGCTATGGTAAGGCCAAATGTTGGGGCAACAACAGGCGGGCTTTCAATAGCTGGCGGAGTGGTAATACATATTGATAATAAAATAAATGGTTGTGGAAGATATAAGATAACAATTGACGGGTCAGTTGCAACAAAAGGCCAAACAAAACTTGATGCAGAAAATGCATATTTCTTTGTAACAATTGATGCAAATAAAACTGAACAATGTAAGAAGAGTATAGAAAATATAAGGATGTATTTGCCAAAAGATATAGATAATGCACTTTCTAAAACAAATACAAGAGACACATGGTTAACAGTAATTAGTGGGGATAAAGATTTCGGTCTTCCAGTTTCAAAAGGCGTATTTAATACAGAAGACAGATTCCAATTAAAGACAAATGAACAAAAGAAATTTAGTCAATTAAATATTTCTGTTGGAGAAATTGCTGAAGATAAAACAGCAATTGCTAAACTTTATTTTAAGAATCCTGGAGAACCAAAAGATCCTCAAGCAGAAACAATAAATGTAATTATAAATAATAAGTTTGGAATACCCACAGAAAATGAAGACGTTAATTATCCAAGCGAATTTATTAATCAAACAGCAAAGGATATTAAAAACATAATCGAAGGTAATCCCGCAGACATTTGTATTTCTAAAGATAGGAATTATATGTTAATTTTATCTTTTGATAAAGACTTTGGGGCATTAAGTCTAAAAGCAAAAACAGATAAGCTTCAGTTACTTCCAACAAGTACCTGTACAGTAGTAACCGCAACTTCTGCAATTACTGAGCAAATAGAAATTAAAACTCAAGAATTACCTGGAGTAAAAACTAAATTTAATTACCAAGGAAAAGAATCAGAAAATACTTTTTCAATGATTTTAGAAAAAGACAAAGGTACAGACTTTAATATTTGTATACAAGGAGACATTTCAGAAATTGCAAACTGGAGTAATAAGCAATTAGTAATAACTGCAGAAAGCAAATATTCAACAGTTGGTAAAATTAATTCAATAAGAAAAAGCGACACAAATATTACATTATTAAACTATGGAATAACCCCTCAAGACCTTCTAAAACAAACTCAAAAGGAAATGGAAGTATTAGGAAAAGACAAAGCAAAAACTGAAAGTAATTTCTATGCATATGTAGATTGGGATAAAGCGTACAATAAAGAAGACAAAGAAGCATATTGTAGCACTTTAGAAAAATACAATAAAAACGTTGGAGACAAACTAACCATTTTCAAGAAACCAGAGGCATGTGACTTTGAAAAAACTAAATCAGAAATAAAAGCAAATAATGATAGAGCCGCAAAAAGAGCTGGCACATTTTTAGCAGGATGTTTAACTCCTTGTGCATTAGCAACTGCTGGAGTAGATACTCTTTGGAATTTATTACCAATTTTAGGCCAAGCAAAAATTATTTCAGACATTGCTTGGAATTGTGCACCAGGTTGTGGTCTTCCTGCAGGAGCAATGTATCTAGAAGAGACCGAAATAAAAATTCCAATTTGGGAAATAATTAAAGGATTTACAAAAGAAATCACTGGCGATGTTGGAGAATTAATTGGGAAAGTATTTTCTCCAAAAAATGTTGCAATGGTTGCAGGGCCAGTAGGTGCAAGTATAGTAGAAAATAAACCCGCTGCAGACAGAATAGCAATTTCAGATAAAATTATGGGTGCAGATTTAGATCCGATTACTCAAACTACCCCAAATCCAAATCCAACATATCCAACAACAACAAAAATAAATGCAACAGGAATAAGTTCAACAACAACAACCACAACAAAAGGGCTTACACCATCTACACAAGTATTATTTGAAGGACAATTAAATAATCAATACAGGTATCTTCAAAATTATGTGAGTCAACCTACAGGCGCACCATATGTTGCACCAACAGATATTAGATTTGCTCCAGGAGTTAATGTAGCCACAGGAATGTCAGATGACGCTGCAGTTAGAAGCCTATTTAGTAAAATAACAACTTCTGGGAAATTAGATATGATTAAATTTAATGCATTATCTAATGCAGAATTAACAGAATTTGAAAGAATAATTACTACTGGAAGTTATGATACCCCAGGGAATTGGATTACGCCAGATAAAAAGTTATTCACTGATAGATTAAATCAATTTACAAAATCAGGTGGAACATCAACAACAAACATAATGCCCAAAAGAAATTTTGATGATTTGGTAAAAGCAACAGATGATTCTAAAGCAGCACTAGATACTCATTTAAAAACAATAGATGCAAAGATAAAAGCAGATTATCCAACGCCACCAGCAGCAGGAACAGATCAAGTTTATGATGATTTAATTACAGCACAAACAAAAACAACAAGCGCAATTACAGACATAGATACACTTAAAACAAATATGAAAAGTGGTGCAACCCTAAAGTCACCAACTGAATATCAATTAGATGATGTATTAACTAAACAAATAACAACTGATGCACCAAAAATAAATTCTGCAATTGATGATGTAGATAAATTGTTAGGAACTAATCTTGCACCACCATCAACAATCACAACTACAATTCCTAAAACTTTATCTGCAGAAACTGTTGATGATTATTTAAGAGAAGCAAAAGGTACTCAGAAATTAGCTGAAGACCAATTAGAAAAATCACTTGCTGCAAAAGCAAAATTAGAAAAGAGTGGATGGAGTTCTTCAAAGATAAATAAAACAAAGAAACTAAAAATATTAGATAATGAAATAGATGCATTTACGAAATCAAAAGAAGGTGCTGAAAATACTATAAATAGTTTAGAAAATATAAAAGCGGGTCCAAAAAATACCGCAGGATTATATGATGTAACTGATGATCTTGTAAAAAACATAGATGAAGTTAAATTATCTGCAAAAGGGTTAGCATCTGCCGGGGTAACTAAATGGACTAAATTCGGTAGAACCACAGGAAAAATTGGTTTAGATATTGGAGTTGTTGTGTTATCTAATTATTTAGGAAATAGATTACTAGAATATTCTGCAGAGACTGGGCAGTATAATGGTTTAGCATATGGAGCAGATAGTTCGATGCCAATTACTGAATTTAGAAACGGAACATGGTATAAAGTTGAGATTGATAAAAAAACTAATAATTTTAACTTTAAAATAGTTAATGAAATTCCATCTATTGCAGAAGATAATAAAATAGTTTATGAAAATAATAAAGAAATAAAAGAAATATTAACTTCTGAACATAGAGAAGAATTATTACAAGGAACTCCTCCACAAAAAACTCCAGAAGACACAACTGAAAAAACAGATTCAGAAAATCCTGGTTCAACAGTAACAGATCCAGAAACTCCAGGTTCAGCAGTAGAAGTCTCTGCAGATTTATTACAAATACAAGTAAATATGTATAACGAGAAAGAACCGAAATTACAAAGTTATGAATCTTGTAAATTTCCAAAAGCTCCTGCAAAATCTGCATGTGAAGATGTTTCTGCAATTTCTGCAGATTATTGTTCTACATTTGCACAGCAAGTTGCAGAAAAAAATTATCCTGGAATTGGACAATATGTAAATGGAGATGCATGGGAACTTGGAAAAAATAATAAAGTAGTTTGGGACGCAAAAACAGATAGTATTGTTGATTTCGAGAAAAATTTAGTTCCTGGAGCAATTATAACAATTGGAATAACAAAAGGGATAGATTGTGTAAAACCATCACATGCAATATTATATGTTGGGAAAAAAGATGGAATCGATTATGTAATTCATCAATTTGGTCCAAATATTGAGTTTGAACCATTAAATAGTAGATTTACTCATGACGTAAAAATAAATAGAATTTGTGAAGTAGTAATTCCATCAAGTGGTTATGCTCTTTATGATGATTATGCAATTCCAAAGGTTGCATAAACCCTTTTTTAAACCTTTTTCTTTTATTCTTATTATCTATTATATAATAAATAAGAAATAAATATTATGAAATCACAAAAAGGATTTACCTTATTTACTGCATTAATTTCTTTGCTACTTGTATCTATATCTCTAGCTCTTATTTTTAATATGATAAATACAGAAGAAACATATCTCTCTCTTATTCAAGATCAATCATCAATGTCCGACTTGATGACTGTAGGAGATATTGCAAGAGCAGATGCTTTTAATACATTTTTAATTGTCTTAAGATCGCAATGGGAATTAAGTAAATCAAAAACTTCGTTTAATTTAACTAGAAAACAAATGGATCAAAATTGGAATTATTTTGTAGATAGTTTTGTTCAAGACACATTCTTTGAACAAAACTTTGCATCTTACTTTGCTCAAGGATTAATATTTAATCTTCAATATTCAGAAAATCCTCCAGGGTATAATATTACAATTGAAGAACACACGGGGTATGAGGTTGGCTCAAATGGAGATCCAACAGACATAGATGACGAAAACACTTTTGAAAATGTTGTTGTGAAAATGTTTGAAGACGGTGGAAAGAAAATTGATGTTATTGATTGTGAAACTGATGATAATAATTGCGTTGGTTCATTTTATTTAACACTTGATACTACGCAGCTTTCTGATGTAGATTATGAAATCTTACCAGTGGTCACAGTTTTAAAATATAAAAGTAATCAAGTTATTCAAAGACCAGTTCTAAGCAGACAGATATACAAGATATACATGCCATGGCGTGGTTTTCAAGCATTTAGAGTTGCAAGAAATATTGCTCATAGTCGTGATGCAGAAAGATCAGATAACCCGGCAGTTGCAGAAAGCGACACAGGATTATTCAATCCAGAAATTCATAATACTCTGGAACAAGCAAGACTTGGTTTTTGTGATCCAGGCACTTGTGCACCAAGAACAGATTTCTTTGCAACCCCAGCAACTACAGGAATTGCTTCTCAATGCCAAAACATTCCCGATCAAACAATTGCAACTCCAACTCCTGCAGCACTTTCCGGAGTAGTTTTCCCACCTTTTGGCAACTATAATTTATTTGATACTTCTGATCCAAAATCGCAATTTGAAAAACTATACACTGCAGTTTTAAATGAAAACATTTCTTCAAGAATAGACCCAATGACTTACAATAACGGTTTAGTTATGCAAGGCGACACAGTTTCCGATTTAAATATTTTTGGAGTAGAAGTAATTATGGATAAAAAACGAACCAAAGACGTTTTTGGGGACGCTCCGGGACCTGCACCTGCAAGTTTTAGTCAAACTAGATTTTCAGAGTTATCAGATATGTCAGGAGTTTCAGGAGGTCTTGGTTTATTTCTAAATTCAGAAACCCAAAGATCTAAAATGCTTTGGGAAATGCCAGGATTATTTACTTGGTATAATGCAAATACAAATCTATCTCCACCAATTGTAGCTACTGGTGAAGCAACAGGCGCGTCCTATGATCTCAGTTGTTCAGAAATGGATTTCGCGAAAATCATCTTACAATTTATAGAGACGGACCCAAGATACAGAGTGAGAAAGCAATATCAAAATCTTCCTGTAACAATAAATGTAGTTTTAGAAGACAGATATACGCCTTTTTATTTCCCACCAAATGGGGTTTGGAGCGAGTTATCAGTAACTGGTAATAATTATTTAGGGCCAACAAGTTTAGGGAATGTCGATTTTACAGGAAATGCTTGGAAATGTCAAAATTATGTTGCGCCAGGTGGAGGTTCGCCTTGCACCCCCCCAAACGAGTAACTTCTACCAGTTAATTAGTATTAATTTATAAACATTTTGAGCAATTAGTATATTATATAGAAAAAGCAATATTTATAAACAATTGTTAGTGATATAATATATATAATATATTAATTTCAATAATAAATGAACAAAGGTTTTCAAAAATGGGTTTAAAAGAATTCTATTATAATCTAGAAGACAAGTATTTCGAGATGCTTGATAATCTTGAAGAAAAAGGAATTAACTTATATAAGTTAGTTGATCCTTTAGAAAAAAATGGAATTCCAACATTTCCTATATTTTCAGTAATAATTCTTGCACTTTTTGCATTAATAATTTTCTTATTATTAACCTCATTTGTAATTAAAGATCAACCAAATGGAACTACAATAAGATTTGTAGATGATACTTCAAATTCACTTTCTGAAATTGCTCTTAAAGCAACACTAGATGATCAACCACGTAATTTGTTAACCGACAAAGATGGATATGTTTATTTAGAAGGCCTAGATAAAACAAAAATCTATGATTTGAAATTAGTCGATAGTGTATATATGTTAACAAATAATCAAGAATTCATTTCAATAATTCCAGAAAAAGAAGGTGGATATTTAGTAAATTTAGAAAGAACACAAAACACAACCACAAAAACAATTTCATTCAAGACACAGTCAGGTTCATTATTAACTTCTGAATTAGATGTTACATTTAGTTGTACAACTAATGATTTTGAAAAAGAAGTAATAGTAACATCTGGAGAATATACTTTAAATAATGTTCCAAAGAACTGTGGAAGTTTAGAAGTATATGTCGCAGGAAGAAACGATTACGAAGTAAATATTTCAGATATTGGGACAACAGGAGAAATAACATTTAGTGAAAATAATAATTACGCGACATTAATAGTAACTGTTAAAGATAAAGATTTACCAAATCCACCACTTCCAAATATGTCAGTAACAATTTATGATATATTCGGAAAGAAAGTACAAGATGGTCAAACAAATCAAAATGGAATTTTCACCTCAGAATTAGTGGTAGTTTCAAAGCAATATAAAATAATAATTTCTGATCCAATTGGTATTTATTCAGGAGTCTCAGAATTAGATTATCAAAACGGGACATTAGTTGCAAAGCAAATTACTAATGGGTTAAATTCTCAAGAAATAAAATTAAAGAAAGATGTTGTTGGTTTTATAAAAATAAAAGTTAAAGACAAAACAACAGGAAATTATTTAGAAGGAGTAACTGCAAAGTTATCAAAGAATGCAGCAATAATAGATACAAAATTAACAGATGAAACTGGGTATGTACAATTTGCAATTAAAGAAAATGTTTCTTATTCTTTAACATTAGATAAAGATGGATATTTATTATCAACTCAAACAATAAGTATTTCTGCAAACATTTTAGAAATACAATTAAAAAGTATGGAACAATCAACAACCGGCGTTCTTAATGTTGGAGTCGTAGATAAAGATGTGCAACCAATAGAGTATGCAACAGTAAAAATTTGGGATGCTTTAGATAATAGTGTTGTTAAGATTGTAACAACAGACGTTTATGGCAGAATCACAATTTCAAATTTAGATCCCAACACCACTTATTTTGCAGAAGCAATAACTGGAGAATTTTCAGGCAAGTCAAATAATTTTATTGTTAAAGAAAGAGAAGCAACTGATCTTTCCGTAGTAGTTGCAATTGGTCAAGGTACTTATAATTTAACAATTATTGAAGCAGACGGAACACCAGTACAAGCAACAATAAAAGTTTATGATGCTTCTAAAAATAAAGAAATGCCCGAAAAAACAACAGAGACAAATGAAACAGGTCTTGCAGTGATTCCTGTAAGAGCAGACAAGTCAGTATATTTTGTAATAGAAAAAGAAGATGGAACAAGAATTATTTCTAAGCAATATTCAGTAGATGCAGAAAGCATGTTACAAGAAACAATTGTAATCCCAACAAGTATTTCAAGTTCCGCAAATATAGAATTTATAGGATATTTTGCAAGTAATGGAGATCAATTAACTAGCGTTGGTCCTGGGCAATCAGCAACTGCAAGATTTATTTTAAATGTAGATAAAAAATATTTAAAAGCAGTAGCGCATATAAGAACAGGAGAAGGAGAGATTTGTGATAGTAAAACACATTCCGTTTCAGAAGATTCAGTTTATATTAAACAAATAAGATATGCAGGAAGTAAAGTTCTTGGATCTATAAATTACACTCCTTGTCTTGGAGAATCAAAAGATTTAATTTCAATTGTAAGAAAAGATGCAAAGTGGTTTAATGTAACAATCGATAACCCTTTAGAAGGGTCATATATTATTGATGCAGATATTGTTGTAACAGACACCGCAACTTCAAATCAAGCAATTTTCTTTAGAGCAGAATATCAACAAGGTTCTTCAGTTTTAAGAAATCCGCAAGATAATGTTTTAGGAACAAGCGTAAGTTCAGTAAATAAGCAAGCACTTTATGCTTATGCAAAAAAATTAGCAATCTCTGTTGGAGATTCAACAGGTTGTGACAATGGAGTTTGCTATTCATTTTCATTTAAAGAAAAAACAACTGGTTTAGAAAAAAGAGTAATTGATAAGTTTACAGCAAAAGACGGAACAGATTATAAATTTAACTTTAGATTAAATTTACAAAAACCAGCAACAGATGCAGTAATGATAATAACAACTGCAGGTCAAACAATTAAATTAAATAGTTATACAATAACTTCAGGTGGAGATTATCCAATAACTGATACTGATTTCTCAAACATTCCTTTAGGAAATATTTTAGCAAACGGAACAGTTAATGGAGAAGTTGATTTAAGTGTAGTAAATGATATTAGTGATGAATTAACAATAACTATTCTTTCAAATGGAGACACAATATTTGCAAAGAAGATATTATTTGATTTAAAACCTTCAAAACAATTGACTGTTGATATTTTACCAAAAACAATTGTGCCATATATTCCAAACGTAATGGTTGTTGGAGTAACTGGTGACACCAATTTAAATTTAGTTGATGCAAGTGTATTTGTAAGAATAAATACAAAACCTATAATTGATGGAAAAACCAATAAAGAAGGAGCATATGTTTTCACTCTTCCTTCCACAAATGTAAATGATACAGTTGAAATAACAGTAAGAAAACAAGGGTATAGAACAAGCACAACTAAACTTTTAGTTACAGAAAATTTAATTTCTACAATTCCTGAAAAGTTAGAGATACAATTAGATATATCAAAAGCTTATTCAGATAAATCAAATATTATTTTAATGAATAATACAGTGTTACCATTAACAATTACAAATGTAAAATCAAATATAGAATCAGAATATATAAAGATTACAAGTAATTCTCAAGGCGTAACTTTAGAACCAAATTCTCAAGTTGGTTTAGAGATTTCAACTAAGTTAACAGAAAACGGTATTGACCTAATGACACAAAAAGTAATCAAAGGAAGTTTATTATTAAGTGTTAATGAGCCAACTCTTGGTAAAACTTGGGTAGTAGAAATTCCGCTAACAATAAGAATAACATTTGGTAATGGTGTAGACAGTACAGATTGTTTGACCATTGATCCAGAAGAAACCACATTAAGAGTTGAATCAACAAATGATTTAGAATACTCAATAAAATTAAAGAACACTTGTACAGTTGATGAAGTTCCAACTGATTTAGGAAGAATATTTATTAGTACAGATTATAAAAACACAAAGAAGTTAGGTGACTTTTATGTTGTAGTTTCGGGTTCTGAAAAGAAATTAGAACTTGATGAAAAGATAGAAGTATTAAATAAAATTGTTGCAGGAAAGACCGCAGATGTAAAATTAATATTTAAAGTAAATAGTAAAGCAAAAAGTGGAGTATCAGCACCAATAATTAAATTATCTTCAAATAGACCAAATGTAAATGGAATAGATATCATTGAATCACAGCATAAACCAAAGGTTATCTTAAATAATTATTCAAGTTGTATTGATACACCAAGCACTCCAATAGTTGTTCCATATTGCCAAGCATATGGGATGTTAGGGTATGGTAGTGTATCAAACACACAAACTTATACTAGTTTGTTAAATAGTAATCAATACCAAAATAGCGGAACCCCACCACAAAGTTATTATGCAACAAATCTATCTGCACCAAATGGAATAAATCCTCAATTTTATAACCAGTTTCCATATAATGATTTCAGAGAGAACATGAACGGTTATCCAAATTCAAGTTTCTCCCAAAATGGGCAATTCGGTTGTCAATCAGCACAAGTGCAAATTAAAAATAATTGTTACGAAGAATTAGCATTACAATTTAATGCTTTAGCAGGAGTAACAATAACTACAGAATCAGAAATGATAATTAAGAAAGGAGAAAGTAAATTATTAGGTTTACAAGGCGCACAAGTTCTTGGACAATACAAGATAGCAATGAGTGCAAAACCAAATGACGACACTATAGAAGAATATACATATGTTAAAGATATTTCTGTAATTGTAAACAGACCAGTAGATATTTTACCTGAAGATTGTATAACTGTTAATCCTACAGAATTTGATTTCTCAGGAATAGATTCAAAACCACAGAAGTTATTAGTAGTTAATACTTGTTATGATGCGGGTTATGCATTAATCAATTTAAAAGTATTAAATCCAAATGAATTAAAAGTTGGAGATATTCAATTTTTCTCAATTGGAGATGTTAATGCCGATCTTAAACCAAAGAAAACTTATAGAATGATAGATGGTAAAACTACCGAAATCATGTCAATAGAAGTTAGAAGAAATCCAGAAATTAATGAAAAGACATTAAGAACAGATTATAATAGAAGTGCAGCAAAGACAGTAACTAACATAAGAAAAGATTATTTTGATTTAGGTAATGCAATTAATCTTAAAGCAATGCTTGCAGTTGGTTATTCCACACCAAGATTAAGTGCAAGTGAATTAGAGCAAGAAATTGTTTTAAAAGATAATCTTCAATGGTTAGGTTATTTAGATAAATTACCAGAAGATACTAGTGCACCAACCTTAGATGGTAAACAACCAGAAACTCCAAGCACAGTCCCAAGCACCACTCCAGTGGATGTAACTGTTACAATAGAAAATCAATTCCCTGAATTCTTTAGTAATAGTCAAGCTTTAGGAGAAGGAGAATGTTACGATCCAAAAGGAAATAATAAGTTAGGATTTACTGGAGAAGATAATTTTTCCAAATTTGGATTTAATAGATTATTATTCACATATAATGCAGATGAGATTAATCACAACACTTGCGATTATGGAAGAGTATATTGTGACCAAGATCAATTAAGGATTGCAATGTCAAAGAAAGCAGATTTATATATGGCAGATAATACCATACAATTAGATGGAACCAACTTTAGAAAAGAAAATAACAAAGTTGCAGCAAATCCTTATCTAGTAGATGAAAATCCATTAGATAGAAACGCAATAGAAGCAGAAGTTGCAAAAGTGCCTTTCGCACAACCTGCAGATCCAAATACATATTTACAACAATTAAAAGGAATACTAGAAACAGTTCCTGTAGAGTTAAGAAAGTTTACAATAATAGAAATCACAGTTGTTTCAAATGCAGATTTATCTACAACAAATATTGCAAATCTTGTAAAGACAGTTAGTGATAATAATGTAAATACAGTTGGAACCATTTATCAATTTACAGTTGATTCATTCTTAAGAAGTGAAAACAAATTAGAGACAAGAATTGCTTCAACAACTCCAGCAGATAAAAAGATAATTGCAGAGTTCTTAAAGCAATATTTAACCACTATGGAAATATATTATGGAGATACAGTTTCTTCATTTATAATTAATGCAAAAACTTATGGCAAACTAAATGAGGGTATTACAAAAGACATATTTACTAGAGATAACTTTTTAGTAGATTCTTGGAAATTTAATCTAAGTACAAGTTCATCAATTAAAGAAATTAATACTCCAGGAACATATGTTGTAACTATAGATAAATTAAGTAATAATTCAAATACCAAAACAACAACATATAGTGTACAAAAAATTGACGATAGTAAAAAACTATTAGATTACTACAATAATTCTGCCCATGCAGATTTCAAAAAGAATATTTTCTTTACAAATCCAACAAATGCATTCTATTACAATTACACAGGTGTGCCATTCAAGAACGGAATTGGATCAGGACCTGCAAGGATTACAAATATAATTTCAAACTATAATGACTGGACTACTGTTCAAGATGGTTATATATTAACAATACCAGCAACACATAGCAGTATAACTTTCAAAGATATAAGGCCAATACAAGCATTAGCCACAAGTGATTATTTAATAGAATATATATCAAATGGAAAAATAAACACATTAACTAATCCAAATAAAAGAGACACAATTTTTGCATTTTTAAATTTAAATGATAATACTAAAGGAATAGCATATCAATTAAAGATGTCTTCAAAATCATCAATGAAATTTAATGTAACTCCTGAAATGCCAGTTGGAAACGGAAGTTATAATTATATATATGGAATTTCAAGAGACTTAACAGTAAATAATCTAAGTACATTTTCAAAAGAAGAAACAAGCACAGTTACAAACATGATGAACGGGATACAAACAAATACAATGTGTTTTAATTTCAATAATAGTAACTTTACATTGTGGTACAATCCAGGAAATACAGTTACTAGTAATTCAGTTACAAATAGCACTGTAGCCGATAATGTAACTTCAGTAAGTCTAACAATAACTAGCGGAACCTTTGCAGTTGATGCAGGAATTGCCGGAGGACAGACCAAGGTAGGCGTAGTTGGAGAAACAATAACTATGAATTTACAAGAAAAGAAATTAAGTGGAACTGTTAAATTTGCAACTGGAGATAAAGACGCAACTATAAATATAACAAGCGGTACTGCAAAAATTACTGGAAACGTAGTTGAATTAAATATTTCTGGGAAGGTCCCTGCAGGAATTATGACTATTACAGTTAAAACAAGCGGAACATTAAACACTTCTGCAAGTTCTACAAATATAGATGGAACTTACACAATTACTCCTGGCCAAACAGTTCAAGTAAATAATACCACATTAATAATAAATAATATTAATTATCAGTAAAATATTATATATATATAATAAAGTAGATATATATGAAAATATATTTGAGAAATTAAGAGAACAAAGATAAATATATAATAAAATAAATATTCAAATAAAAATAAATTAAATAAAATGGTGCAATAAACATGGGATTAAGTAAAATCTATTACTATTTAGAAAACAAATATTATGATTTTGTGGAAAAAACAGGGTTGTATAAAATTACAGATAAGATTGACAAGTTCATGCCGTCTTTCTTATTCTTCATACTTTTAATAATTATGATTATTGCAGGAATATTCTTAGCACTTCCTGCATTTAAAGGCGGAAATGATGTAAGTATTACTTTTAGAGTAATGGACGATCTTGGAGACCCAGTACCTCTTGCACCAGTAAGTGTAGCAACAATAGATAATACTTATAATTTTAGAACCAATGAAGATGGAGTAACTGAAAATGTAATTATTCCAAAAGATAGCGAGTATACAGTAGATATTGATTTTGCAGGATCAGATTATGAAATATATGGTGATTCATTTATAGCAGAAGAAGATACAGAGCAATCAATATTTTTAGAGACAATATCAACAGTGACTCAAACAAGATATACATTTTCTTTAATTGACTCAGAGACTAGAAGACAAATAAACAAAAACGGAACAGCAGAATTTTTATGTATTAACCCAGGTGCAACTGCACCAGGACCAGTTAATGTAAAAAATGGAGTTGTAGAAGTTACAGCTGATAGTGCTTGTCAATTAAGAGTAAAGTCAATAATTATCCCAGGTTACCAAACAAGATACGACGGATCAATTACCCAAAGCACATTAAATTTAGATTTAATCGCAGAAGTTAATAATTTTGAAGGAGCGTATCCAGTTTATATTACAGTATTAGGAGATGGTCAATCTCTTTCAGGAGTAACCGCAAGCTTACATCAGAACGGTGTTGCAATTTTAGGAAAAAATTGTGTAACAGTTACAGGTGTTTGTTCAATCACAGGTGTGGAAACCGGTAATTATACTTTAAGAGTAACAGATACAAGATCAAATGCAGAATATGGTTCTACAGAAATGCCTTTCCCAGTTACAGGAACAACAAGTCAAACCGTAATTTTAACAAGATCAATAGCAGGATATATTTTAGTGAAAGTAAAGAAAGCAAATGGCCAGGCAATTGAGGGAGTTTATTTAAAATTAAAAGAAGGAGATGCAGAAATTTCTAGCGGATTCTTAACAGACGCAAATGGTTTTGCAACAGTTCCAGTTTATAATTTAAATAAAATTTATAGAATAGTTGCAGAAAAAGAAGGATATATGATTGGTGCACAAAATAATATTATAGCAATAGCAACAGTACCAACAACTCCTCAAGCAACAATAACTTTACAGTTAGTAACTCCATTAACAGCAGCAACATTAAACGTAAGAGTTGTTAATAGTGAAACCGGAAAAGGATTTAGTCATGCACAAGTTGTATTATATGATTCTGAAACTGGTTTCTTAACAGACTATGATTCAAAAATAACAGATTTCAATGGCAATTGTACATTTAGAGTAAGTAATGGTAATTATTATGCAAAAGCATTCAGAGGTGCATCAATTGGATCAAGTGAAGATTTTGTATTTGATGTAAGAAATGCAGTTGATTTTGAAACCATTCAAATTCCAATTGTAGTTGTTAAAGGCACATTAAATATTTCCGTAGTTGATAAAGACGGAGAACCAGTTCCAAGAGCAAACATAATATTATTTGATAAATATAGTTCAAGAACATCAGTCTATGGTGGAGACCTTGCTAATGTTGATGGGACTTATGAGATTATAGATTTAGTTTCAGATACAGAAGTTTATGCAGTAGTTTCTGATATTACAAGTAATTTAGGAATAACTCAATCAGAGTATGTTTATATCAAACCAAATCAATCAAATGAATTAAAGGTAACATTATATCCTAAAGTAAATGCTTTACAAAAACCACAAATTGAATTTTTAGGTTTCTTTAATGATACAGGCAATAGGATAAATAAAGATTTGAGAGCAGGTGGAGAATACAAAGCAAAATTCTTATTATTAATTCCACAAGATAGAGATAGTGATGAAGAGTTCCAAGAATTAGGAGCAATTGTAAGAACTGGTTCTAAGTCTTCTGTAGCAACTCCATATTTTGAAAATGATAGTATTTTTATAAAATCAATAGAGCTTCCAAATGCAGTAGTTACAAGATATACTCAGTATAGTTCTGAAGAAGGATATGATAATGTTGATGACGTAGATACTATAACAGAAGGAGACAGTAAATGGTTTAAAGTAGTATTTGATGAAATCTACGGCAAGAATTATGCAAATGCTTATACAGTTACTGCAGACATAAAAGTAAAAGATGAAGCAGTATATGGCGAAGAAGTAAGTATTAGTTATTTAGGTTTTGGATATAATGAAGATGATGAATATGAAAATGATCCTGTTGATCAAACCAATAATGATTTAGTAGAATATATGACTTATAAAACAGAAAACTTTAATATTGGAGAAGAACAAGCATGTTCTGATGATTTTTGTTTTAGTCTAAACATTACAAACTTAGATGAAGACTTAAGAGAAGACGTTGTAAGCGAATACACAGCAACTCCTCAGCAAAATTATAAATTAAAATTTGGTTTAATCAATAATAATAAAGATAGAATCTATAGTAATTCAAGATTAGAAATAAAAAATCTAGACAAAGGACTAACATTTAAAAATATGATAATTACTCAACCAAATGGAGACACAACAACATTATCAGTTAATGATAACAATTCAGAATACAAAGTTGTAGTAAGCCAATTTAATCCACACACAACAGTAAGTGGAGAAATGCAATTTGTTCCAATCTTAAAAGGAGACAGACAATTTGTATTAACTTTTATTTCTGATCAAAGAGTAATATTTACAAAATTAATAGTAATACATGTTCTTTCAGATAAAACATTTACAGTTAAGATTACTCCGGAAGTCGTACCTTCAGGAAAGAACTTTAATCTTCAAGTTGAAGTTAAAGATACTACAAGCGGTATAGAAGTAGAAGGTCCAGTAACTGTAAGAGTAAAGGATAGATTTAAAAGAGATCTTTTAGCTAGTCCAGTTAAAGTTGGCACACTTGGAATCGCTTCAGTAAATAATGTTCCTGGCCAAGAATCAGGAAACAAAGTATATGTTTATGTTGAAGCACCAGAATATGAAACAAGTATAACTGAAATTGAAGTTACAGAAAATATATTTAAAATAACTCCAATAAGACTTGGTGTGTCATTAAATGTAAATACAAAGACAACCGAAAATGCCAAATTCACTATTGAAAACTTAAGCGAAAGTGAATTGATAATCCAATCAATTACTTTTGTTGGAGACGATGACCAGATTGATGTGATAGATGTAGAAAGAGTAAATGCGTCTCTTGCAGGATATAATGAAATAAGCATTCCTGGTATTGATTCAAGTGGAGATGCAAGTGCAGACAATTATAATAATAAACAAGAAATAGAAGCAAGATTCTTTACAAGTCCAAGAGCAGAAAGTATTAAGCAATTAAGAAATGTTCCTGCAAAGCTTGTAATTAGATTAAGAGATAGATACAATAGAGAGTATGTTTGGGATGCAGAATTACCAGCAACTCTAACTGTTGGTTTTGAAGGGTTAATGGATAACGCAAACTGTATAGGTTTATCAGAAATAATGTGGGAAACTACAATTGTTGATTACTATGCAGATACACAATTCAATTTAAAGAACAACTGTGCTGTTGGAGAAAGACCAGTTCCATTAAACGGAGGACTTTCAGCAAAAGTTGAGTTCGAAGGAAATCCATTAGGAGTATTTACAGTTAATGTTGGTAACAGATTAGTTGAATTATCTAATGGTTACTACAAGAATATCTACGACACAGTAGATCAAGAAAAATTATATAATGTAAATTTAAAATACACTCCAGTTGGAAGATACACAGGAGATATTAAAGGAAAGATTATCTTTAGATCAGTTAACGCAACATCTGCAGGTAATCAAGAAATATTAAGTGAATATAAATTTATACTTCACGTTGTAAGTTTAAAAGACTGTTATACAATCTCAAAGAAAGTATTAACAGCACCAGAAACAGGAACTCCAGATACTTTTACAATTGAAAACAAAGGTTGTGGTTCAGAAACAGTTTATCGTCTTTCATGCGACGACTGTACAGGTTTAGTAATAAGTCCAAAAGAAAGCATTACAGTTCCAGCAACCGGAAGTAGTGAAGAAATAAAAGTAATGTCAATGGGTGCAATGCCAGGAATATATTTAGTAAATGTATATTCAAAAGTAAGTGGAGCAAGAGGTTCAGAAAGAAATGTTGGAAAGATTAGAGTAGAAGTAAGACCAGTAACTCAATGCCTTGACCTTGATAGATACGAATTTGATCTTTATAGATATCAATACTCAGAAAATACAGGAAACGAAGTCACAGCAAAAAGCTTTGATACAGTCAATCTTATCAACCGTTGTTACGGTCAAACAGTAAAAGTAGAAGGCTCAATTTCCTCAGCAGCAAGATGGAAAATGGCAATATTCAGTGGACTAAGAGACGGCGTATTCACAGGCCTTGCAACCTGGGGTGCACAATCCATGGGAGACTGGATGAAATCTCTTTTTGGATTAGCAAAGAACTTATTTACTCCTGCAGAAGTTAAAGACATTGCAAAATCAAGTGGGAAGTCAGAAAAAGTAGCAGAAGCAGCTTTAGAAAAGGCAATGAAAGAAACCACATTAAGTTTAGCATTAAAATCTTTGGAGCAGGATGGTTTAGCAGATAGTCCAAGTCAAGAATTATTAAAAAAGAAATGGTGTGAGCAAAAAGGAAACGAAGGTAAAGACGGTTGTCCAGGATATCAAGCAGTAGCTGCCGTAAAACCAGAGGCAGAGAAAACAGATTGTAATCCTGCATGTAAAAGCACAGAGAACTGTATTAGTGGGAAATGTGAGAAAGGAACTTTAGTTGGATGTCCTTGCTTAGAAGGTTACGATTGTGTAAATGGCGTTTGTATTGCAAATTCTTCAACAGATGGTGCTGAAAAAACAATTAAAGAATTAAATTTAGTAATAATTAGTTTATCAGCAACTCTAGAATCTGAGATTGTTCGATATAACCATCCATGTACGCCTTTAATAACTGCTAAAAATTACTTAGATGGTGCGAAAAGATATGCGTCTATGGAATTTCCAGATAAAAAATCTATAGAATTAAATCTAGCAGATGCACGAAAATTTATGGATTCTGCAGCAACAATTTGTGTAATATCTGTAGCAGAACCATCAGCAACAGAACCATCAGCAACAGAACCATCAGCAACAGAACCATCAGCAACAGAACCATCAGCAACAGAACCACCAGCAACAGAACCACCAGCAACAGAACCACCAGCAACAGAACCACCAGCAACAGAACCACCAGCAACAGAACCACCAGCAACAGAACCAACCGTTTCAGAACAAAGAATTCAAGAAGCAATTTCTGCAACAACAGGAGCAATTTGTGATAAAAATAAGAAAGTTGGAACAACGGCAGAAAATTTATTTAATGTAAGACCAAGTGGAGAGTCTCAAGTTTATGTTTGTACAGATAAAACACATTATCGATATTGTTATTTTGGGACAGATAGTTCTTATCCAAAAAATAAGTGGAGTGCAATATTATCAACAACAGGAACTGGGCATACTATATTAATTAATGCTTGTAATCAATTAAATTAATATTTAAAAAAATAAGGTGTAAAATATGAAATCAAATCTAAAATTTATTTTAGGACTAACAATAGCTTTAATGCTATTAGTAAATATAGGGACTGTTTCTGCTGATCCGGTGGATGCGGCTAAAGCCAAAGTAGAACAAAGTCTTCTTGAAAAAGGTGCAGGACTGCTAGTAAGTACTTTTGATAAACTGTTAGCTGGAGGCCCAGTGCTTTATGGAGTAATAGGTGGAGCATATTCAGCATATACCACTTATCAAAATTTAAATGAAAAAATGAATATGGAATTACAAGTTGATAGAGTAAATATTTCTAGTGATAAAGAAAAAGATTATTTCTATGAAGAGTCTTATGATGAATTAGTAATAAATCCAAAAACTTCAATAGTCTTAACTGATCAAAACGTATTAGATGTGGATTTCATAGTAACAAAGAAAATTGAAACATATATAGATAATAAAAGTCCAACAATAAGAGTTGCAGAAAAAACAGAAAAGATTTCAGTAATCGATTCTAACAATACAAAGACAGATGGACAAAAAAGACCAATATTATTTGAAGATGGAAATCAAACTATAAAAGATGCTTATGAATATAGAACTTTATTAATAAGATATGTCCAAGCAAGATTTGATAGACAACCAGTAAAGATATCAATTGGGACAAGTGAAATTTTAGGAAAAAGTTGGTATCAGATATTTACCTCTGGAATAAATAATGCAAAAACAATTTTAGAAAAAAAAATTACAAATTTTGATGACGTTTATGGAAATAGAATGCCAAATCCATCTGAAGAAAAAATACAAAAGTTCCATTTATTATTCAACTCAAGAGTTGATGAAAATATTGACATAATTCCACCAGAACAATTAGATTGTACAAGTGAAGATGGTAAACCAATCGGAACAACAGGAACTGAAGTTTTACCAAGAATTATTTTTGATTGGCAATTTAAAGCAGACAATGCAGTAACAACAATAACTAGTGAAAAAGTAAATAATAAAGAATGGTGTGATGTTTCAAAAAACGGAATCTATTGTGATGCAACTCAATTTACAATCGAAGCACTACAAAAGATAAACACTATTAACGAATATGTAAAAGCAAATAGCTCAGGATTTACTTGCCCAGTTAATTCTTCAGATCAATCATTAATTAGTGATGTAAATAATGTAGGAATAACTTATTTAAATGCAAATTTCGCAAATGGCGGAATACAAAGTCAAAGAACAAAAATAAATGTGAGTTATAAAATTAGAGGAAATTATCGATTAGCAACACCTCCAGTAAATACCTCAATTAGATTATTTGATATTAATTATACAGTAGTTAAAAAAGCAGAAAATTCATTCAATTGGGTAGTTCTTGCATCAGGAGTAGAAAGTGTAGATTCTGATTATCTAAATAGTGGAATAATAAATGTAGATGATAAACAAATAACTTTGTCTGCAGCACCTGGTCCAACAGATACAGTAAAAGTAATTATTACTTTAACAAATTTTGATGCAAGTATAGCAAATAATGAAACCGGAAATAATTTAATAGATAATACTCTAGAAATGCAAACAAACACTGAAGGAACAACAGCATGTAATATTCCAAAGACTTCAGAAAATCTAATTAAATATGATCCAAATTTCAAAAATGAATTATATACTTTCAAAGCATACTTAATGAAAGATGGATATAGTGCAGATTTCAAAAAAGATTTTGATGACTATTATAGATTTACATTCAATTCTCAAACACCTGGATGGTATGGAAATGGATTAATAACAAGTACAGACAGTTATGCTCCATTATACAAATACTTCGTAGACGCAGAAAAATTTGCGTTTAAACCAACATATGCAGATAGTGTTGCTCAAACAGGTTTACCAGGACCAGGAAGATATAGTATTAAATTATTAATAACTTATGACGATCAATGGGAATTATTCAATGATGCTGGAGATATGACCGGAAAGATAGAAATAATAATTGATAAAGAACAAGAGCCAGAACTTGATTCTTCAGTTTACTATATGCCACTTAATGGAATGGTTGGTAGTGTAGATAAGACAAGAAACGGTTATGGTGTAGATTATTTACAAGATAAAGTCCCAATATTCTTAGATTCTGAAAATAACGGACAAGGCACAATGTATACTGAAGGATATATTTCTTCAAACACCATTTCAACAATTAAAACAACAGAAGTTAAAGATTTCACAATTATGAATAATGGAAATGAAAGAGGAAAATTATTATCAATTAATAGATCTCAAAATAATGTGTTAAATGTAAGATATATTCCTTCAAGACCAACACCAGTTGTTCTTAAAGTTACAAACAAAGCAGTAAATACAGATGCATATGTCTTCTATAAATTATCAATAGGCATGCCACAAGGAGAAGGTGGAGAAGTTGCAAATCCTGGACAATCATTAGCATACTGGACTGGTTTTTCCCAATGTAATGATTTTACAGGAATACCATTACTTGAAAGCTTCTTAGCAACCCATGATCTTGTTTCAACAAAATCAGAATTGGCGCCAGTAACACAAAGCCAGAGCTTTAGTTACGGTGTAGAATGGAATAAAGATATAATTACAAGAACCGGAAATGTTTGGATGTATGGAATATTCTACACTCCATCAAATTTCAGAACAGGACACAGTACAAGTTACTTATATATTGATTCAGCAAACGATAGTGCAGGATTATATACTTCTGATAGTAAAATTGCACAAGATCAAGTAGAATTAACAAACGTTTATGGAACTGCAAGTGACGTCAGATCAATGAAGCACATATTTGATTTAGTTGCTGCAAAAAAAGCATGTATCAACTATGATGGTTCAACATTAGATGTAGTTTATAATCCAAAAACAATCTCAGAACCATTAACTGATCTAATAGACACTAAACTTGAAACAAACAATAATGTTACAACCTCCGAATTTAGTTGTATAAGAAACTAAATTCTTGTCTCTTATTTTTTAATTTAATTTTCTTTGAAAGTGACATAATTTACAATCTAAATCAATTTCTAAGATTATATTCTTGTATTTAAGGCAATCTTTATAAATATAACTATAATATATATTATATAATTTAATATAGTGAATGATTAATTATGATAGCTAAAAAGATAATCACGGTGTTTACAATTCTATTTTTAATAATATTTATAACAAATGTGTTTGCTGCATATCAAACAAAACCCAATTTAGAGAGCAGCACAAAAACATTTGCAAGAGATAAAGGAATAAACTATATTGAAATAAGTCCATTTACAGGTAATGATTTAAAAGACACTACAGTTTATGCAAAAAAAGATGGTGGTTGTGAAGTAACTGTTGCTTTAAATAAAAATTATTCTAATTTAGTAGTGTCTGCTGAGGGAAATATAAAGTTTATGCCTCATATTTTAGTTTCTGTTCCTTTGAAAGATAAGACCGTATATTTTTCAGATTTAGATTATTTTGTAAATAAAGAAAAAACAAACAGAGCTAGATCTGAAACAAGGGCAAATCAAAGATTTTTATATAAACCAGAAGATTTTTATTCTGAAGAAATTACTTTTGATGTTTCAGATAGTGTGTGTAATAAAAATAAAACTACAATGGACATAGTAGTATTTATTCCAACAAAACCTTATAATGCATTTGATAATCAAGATAACGTTTATGTTAGGAATTATAGTCCAATAGGAAATGGATTGGGAGATTATTTAACAGAATATGATTTAGTGCACGATAAAAGCGACATATTAACTTTAATTAATCTTGCAATAAGTCAGAAAAAAACGAATTTGTATAATTTAGATTTTGCTTTTGAAGTAGATGTAAATAAATCAAAATTAACAGAAGTTACAACACCGCAATCTAATAAAAACATAACGCAAACTGGAAATGATTACCTTCCTGCAGGAACAATAACGCCAAGAGTTGATAGAAGATTTCCGCCAACTTATGCAAGTAATTATACTAATTCAGATATTATAAGATATAAGCACGTAATATTAAATACTGAAATTATTATAAAAAATAAAAATGCAGCAACCACTGTAGAAAACGTAGACCCATTAAAAGTAGATGTATTTCCTAATGAAGTTGCGGTAGCAGATGCAACAGATGTTGCAATAGATTCACTAACACCTGTAAAAGATATCGCTTGTGAATTAGAAGTAAATTTAGTAAATCTTTTATCTGATTATTCGGTAATTTCTCCAACAGAAATGTATTTTTTAGTTTCTTTAGCTCCAAATTTAAGATCAACATATCCTGGATTAATGAACAATCTAGTCAAAAATAGTATAAAGCCAAGTGGTAAAATATTAGCACTTACATCTAAAGATTATGATAAAATATATACTACACAAAATAATAGTAGAATTATAACCGGATATAATTTAAAAATTCCAAGAAGTTCATCTAATTTATGTAATCCACAAACTATAGATGTTTATGCATTTATGCCAATAGAAAGAAGTAGTCACGAACTTGTGATATACAGTACTGAAACAAAAGTTTTTGGATATCATAGATATTCTAGTGGTTCAAAAATCTTAGAAGAATTAAAAGAAACAGAATTAAATACAAATTCTCCATTCTTATATTCTTTAAATTCAAAACCAACAACTAGTTCACAAGATTATTATAATTATAATTTAGATTTTTTATATGATATTAGAACACGAGAAGTAACAGTAACATCAAATATCCAAACAATAAATGGAGGCATTTGTCCAGGTAGCTGTGGAGAAGGATATTTTTCATCAAAATATTATCCTAGAAATATGAATGTTGGTAATTTAATTTATAATGGAGTAGGCGCAATTTGTTATAGTTGTTCTCCTGGAGACGCCGCAGCAACAAGATGTGATCCAAGAACTGGAAATGCCGTTGGCACATTAGATTTATCTACAGCAGCAGGGCAAATAATAAAGCAAGAATTATGTCCAGATATAGATATAAATGTAGAGTTACCACCTATTGATATTAAAGATTTGCCTATAGAACCAGTTACAATTACCCCTATAGAACCTAAATTACAAGAAATTGGACAACTATATGAGGTAGGAACAGGGATGTTTGATTGTGACACTTTAGAGACTGCAACATTACAAGAAAGATTAAGTTTAAGTTATAATAATGATAATGCAAATTATTATTCTAGTAATAACACCACTAAATATTCTACATTAACTTATTCTAATTCTGTTGTCGATATAAATATTTTAAAATTATTTTTAAGTTCAAAATATAATTTTAAACAAATAAGTAATTATGCTACTGCTTGTTTTATAGAAACAATTGATTTGCCAGAACTACAAAATCCTAAAAATTATATTTTAGCAGGGAGTGGAACAATTGTAAATGGCGATGTAATTTCAAAATTAACGGTATTAGCAGATGGTAAGAAAATTGAAGTTTGTATTAATAGACCAATAGATTTACTTAATGATACAGAAAGAATAATTGAAAATAAACCATTTTTAGAAAATAATCTTGTTAAAACCTTTTCAATAAAACAAAAAAGATGGTACTGGTTTGATAAAAAAGTAAAAGATATAACATTTACTCTTAATGCAGATCTTAAGGCTTTTGGTTGTAGTAAAAAATTAATTTCAAGTGAAAATCATAGTTCATTGTCTAAATTTATTACTTCATCAACAGGAGACACAGGTAATTGTTATAATCCACAAGGAACAGATAATACAGGATTAACTGGCAAAATAAATCAAGAGAAATATGGATTTAATAAATTGTTATTTATTTATGATGCAGACGGAATAAAGCACAATTCTTGTGACTACGGAGAAAAATATTGTGATCAGGATCAATTAAAAGTTGCATTATTAGAGAAAGTAAAATTAATTGAAGAACAAAAAATAATTACTTTAGATGGCGTAATGTTTAGTAAATCCGAAGAAAATAAAATTAATGAAAATTCAGATATTTATTTAACGGATATAAGAAATGATATTCAAGTAGCAAATTTAATTACTTCTGATTTTAGTTACTCTGAAGATCCAGATGTATATTTAGAAACTTTAATTACTACATTAAACAAGGTTCCAGAAGAATTAAGAAAATATATAATACTGGATTTAACATTTACAAATAAAAATGATTCAATTATTGGAACAAAAATAGAATTAAACGAAATATCTGAAAGAATAAACAAAATAAGTGGAAATAATAATTATAAGTACTTGACTTATTTAACCACTGAATCAAATGCAAAAAGAGATATGACAAGTCCAATGCAAGATATTTACACCTATCAAATAACTGTTGATTCTTTTTTGAAAAATCAAGCCTCTTTTAAAACATATTTAAACAATACTTCAACTGATTTAGATTTTAAAAGAAAGAATATTGTATTTCTAAAGCAGGTAATAGAAAATATGAAAATATACTATGGTGATTCAATATCTCCAATATTAGTTAATACTAAAACTTACGGGTCTTTAACTAACGGATTAACAAAAGATATATTTACTTCTATTCAGTTTTTAAACGAATCAAATAAACCAATTGCGTTATTGAATACTTCAGAAGTACAAGAAATAAGTGGACCAGGATTATATTTATTTGAATTAAAATTAGAAGGAACTAATATTAAATATAGTGTGAAAAATACCTCAGAAGATACAAAAAGATTTTTAGATTATTATAATATGGATAGTAATCCAGATTATAAAAAGAATTTATTGTTTACAAATCCAATAAATGCAATATATACTAACTACTACGGCGTGCCATTTAAATTTAATGATTCAGCAATGGGGGCAATTTCTGGTAATGCATATGCTCCTACAACCTATGAAGATTGGGCCGCAGTACAAGATGGATATGTTTTATCATTTAAATCTACAGGAACACAAATAGAAAAGATTTCTTATAAAAATATAAGACCAATACAAATAATCTCTGCTGGAAATTATAATTATAAATATTTAAAACCAAACGGTAGTTATAATGAGCCAGTAATAAACAAAACGGCAGGTAAAGAAACTGTATTTGTTTATTTGAATTTTAGAGGAAATAATCCTCAATTGGTATTAACCTCAAGAGACGAATTACAATTAAATATGTCATTAACCCCAGAAATAAATGCAAATATTAAATCATACAATATACCTAATAATTTAGAAACAGAAAATCAAGAACTTATTGATTTCGAAGATTTATTTTCAGGAATAGAAACTGTAAATGTAGGATATATGTTAGGTTTAATAAAATATAATCAAGTTTGTTTTAATACTACAAATGATTCATTAAATATTTGGTTAAATCCAGAGAAAATAAAAAAATTAAATCTCCAAGCACCAACTTTTAGAGCAAACACCTCTAATAATTATTTGAATTTAGAAATTATTAACCCAAACAACAATTCTGAATCAAGAATTTATTGGAATAACGATAATCAAGATACTTGGTATTGGTGTAGTGCATATGAAAATAATATTTGTAGAATACATATGGGAGATATTAATTCCGCAGAAAACAAAAAATTATTTGCAAAAGTGTGTCTATTAAATTCAGATCCAGAAAAATGTAGTAATGTATCTGAATATAATTTTAGTAATATTAATTAAGATAATTAAATTTTAATTGAAAATGAATAAGATAAATTAGAGGAAATGGGAAATAAATATGAAAAATAAATCAATTATATTATTTGCAATATTTTTGTTAATTATTAATGGAATATATGCTTTGCCTGGGGCATATAATTCTGATTTAGGCGGTAACTTGATGGGTTATATACCAGATCAAGGTGTTTCAAATAATTCTATATACGATTTAAGAGAAATTGCACCACAGGATGATTGGTATAACCGAAATATTGCAGTAAAAGGTTTCGGTCCACCAAGAATTGTTGTTTGTAATAATGTGACACAATATTGTAAAGAGGTAGAAGGAGATGTTCAAACCCCAATTGATATAAAAATACCACAAATTAGAACTCTTCCAGTGGATTATTTTTCTCAAAGCTGTATTGATCAAGGTTTTATTAGAGTAACTGGATTTCCATTTACATATAAATGTTCAGAAGATAAAACTGGATTTTATGTTTGTTATAAGAGAAGTTCAGGAATCTATATTGAACCAAACCTACATCCATTTTCAAGTTTAGGTAGCTCAACTAGAAATAAATTAAAAGACACAATTTGTGCTCTTGATCAAGTGCCTAATACAACTGATCAAGAAAATGTAGAGCTCCCACAAGAAACAGATAGTTCTGGTCAATCAAGTGCTACGCAATCAATTGATGATGCAGATATGTACCCAAGTTTAATTGAAAAGATAAAATATCTAGGATTCAATTCCGAAGGAGAGGGCGCATTCGGATATATGCCTACACCAAGAACAAAATTACCGGTTCCTTATTTTATAATCAATTATGAAACAGAAGAAAAATATCAAACAAATGATACCAATTTAACAGTTTATTTAGATTCACAAAATTTTAATTTAAATAAAGAAATATATGCAATTGTTGCAACCCAAGAAAGATATGGAGACGTAGTCACCGAAATAAATAATTTTATAAAAACCCAAAATTCAGAATATAGAAATTATCAACAATATTTAGCAGTGTCATCACAAAATAGATATGTTGTAGATTGTTATTGTAAACAAAAAAATGATCAAAATGCAAAGTATAAATTTACAACTGGTCGGAGTTTAACTCCCGTAGTTGGAGAGGTAGATTCTGTTGAAAATAAAGTTTTATTTAATAACATTTGTAGAGAGGTGTGCGTTACAGGAAAAACCGCCGCAGATAATATTGAAGATTTTACTCCTACAATTTCAGAAATATATGAATATGATGCTGATAATTATGATTTAGAAATAGATTTACCATATAAAATTATTAACAATTATAAATTAACCAAAACACAAATAATAGATAAGGTTAAGTTTTTACCAAATGGAAACACCTTCCAATTTACTATAGAAAGAAGTAATCCAAATAAAAAATTTATTATCGTATTTTTACAAAAAGATAATAAAAGATTAAACACATCTTATTCAAATTTCTATGTTTTAAATAATGACGAAATAATGAAATATTCTCAATGTGAAGCAAACAGAAATGTACTTTCATTTTTCTGTAATAAATATATGAATTCTGATTGTAAGGTTATTAAAAGTTGTTATAATGAATCTGATTTAAATTTCAATGCAATTGATGTTTCTGGATTGGTGTATTCAAGTGTTAATTCAAACGCAATAGAGGAAATTCCATCTGAACCAATAGTTAGTGAAAATCCTCCAGAAATTACTTCTTCAGACTTAATAACACAACCAACATATTTTTCTACAAAGAACCGCACAGGAGACTCTTGTTCTAATGCAGGATTAACTACAGAAAATGGGCAAAATTGGGGCTGTGTCTGTTCAATTAGTAGTAGCGGAGTAAAGAAAGTAATTGCTGCAAAATGTACTTCTAATTACGGTCTTGTATTATATGGAATTACCCAAAAAAGAGAGGTCACTTCTGCAACTGCTCAAGAGTGTTATTCTGATACAAATATTCTGCATTGTAGATAGTTTATTTCTTTTTTTTAAATAAAGCGGGAGTGTAGAAATATTAACTCCTTAACGCGATACCAATATATTTAAATACTTTCTTTCTTAAATATAAATATATTTTAGATATATTTTAGGATGTGAATAGAAAAATGTCATTTGCTTTAAATTACCAAGCTTTTTTAGATAAAATAAACAATAGAGTTCCAATTAAATGGTTAACGAGGCCAATTGACAAGATTCATCCGTTAGCGTCTTTGATATTATTTGTATTAATTATCGCAGTAATACTATTACTTATTTTTAAACCATTTGGGGCAGTAGGAGAAAAAGAAGAATATATTACTTTTACAATTGGACTAGCAGATAGTAATGGGCAATTACTAAAAAATTTTGAATTCCAATTAAATGATTCTTTAAATGGAATAACTCAGAACTATAGAACCGATAGTAAAGGACAAACAACAGTAGAGCTAAATAAATTTGGAGATTATTCTATAATTGTAGATAAAAAAGGATATAAGTATAAAGATGAAATAATTGATTTAAGTAAAACAAAGCAGAATTTTATTGTTGAACTATTTGTTCTTGCTTCAATACAAGAAAAGTCATTAAGATTTGTTGGAACTAATGGCCAAGCAATTTTAGAAAGTTTAAATGTAACAATTACTTGTCAAGATGGCTCATCAATAGACCCATCAACATCAACAGTAACAACGGGCACAAGTATATTTAATGTTCCAGTATCTTGTACGAAATTAGTAGCTACTGCAATTGGAACGAATTATTCTGGACAAAATATTGTAATTAATCAAGAAACAGGAATTGTAACAGTTCCTCCTAAAGCAATAAACACAAGTTTTGGGCAAGCAACAGTAAAAGTAAAAAGCGGAACTAATTTCTTAGATGGAATTACTTTAAGAGTTTATAAGGAAGGAGATTCAATTAACCCAGTAACTTCTGGTCAATCACAGTTTGGTTCTAGGAGATTTCCAAATTTAGAAGTCGGAAACTATATTGTTGTTGCAACAGATGATTCTTTAAGATACCAAACAGCAGAGACCGAATTTATAATTACAAAGAATATAGAAACGCAAGTAAGTTTAGAACTTAATGCAATAAACACACCAGTCGTTCCAGGAGATACTGTAACAACAATAACCACAAAAGATATTAGAGTAATAGTTAAAGATGAAGACACTAGTCTTGAAATTGACGGTGTAATTCCAACAAGTATTTTGTTAATTACTGACGTTAATGGGACTAAACAAACTGTAGATACTAAGCAATACACAACTGCAGGAGTAACATTTAGAATAGACACAAGTAAAGCATATTCTTTAACTATAAGATCACAAGGTTACATTCCAGAGAATAGAGATATAACTCCAAATGTAGCAGATTATATGATATTTCTAGAAAAAGAAACAGTAAGTAATATTTCTGATATTAATGTTTCTGTTGTTGATGAAGATAATCTTCCAGTAATTGGAGGAACCTTATTAATTTATGATGGCAATTCTAATTATCAAGATACTAGATTTACATCTGTCGTTACAGATAATAATGGAACTGCAACTTTTGATAACATCCCAAAAGGATATTATTTTATTAAATTAAGAAAAGTAAATGTTATTAATCAATCAGGTAAATTTACACATAATCCTCCAATTGACACAAATATGGTAATGACAATAAATATTGGAGAAGGAACTATTAGTTTTAATATTAAAAACATTAATCAGGAAACAATTGATTTTGCAAACGTCAAAATATATGATGTTATAGGTAATGAAATTGGTGTTGATCAAGCACTACAGAATGGTACATATACCAGAAAAATAAAAGCAGACAAGGTAATTTATGTAAAGATATCAAAAGAAGGATATTTAGATTATTATACAGAATTATTGCCAATCATTACAAATGAAACAATAACAAAAGAAATTAGATTAAACAGAGTTGGAACAATAACTACTCCAACAGTCGAACTTGTAGGGTTGTATAATCAACAAGATATAAATGCAAGTTTTTTAGCTCAAAATTCAAGATATTATTTTAAATTTAAATTAATAAATCCAAGTGCAGGAAATATTGGAATTAGATTTGTGGTAGGAGAACAAGATACTGCAGAAGAAGATATTGTTTACATTAAACCAATAACCAATTCTAAAGCAAATATTAGTTATTATAGTAATATAAATCTTACAGCAGTACAACAAGATACTTTTGCAAAAGTAATTGATGCAACTTTTATTAATGCTAGCCAAGGAGTATATGAAATACAAATACCTGTTTCAACAGTACATGCTTTAAGAGGGCAAGCAGTTCCAATCTATTATTCTGTGTTTACTGGTAGTCCAACAAGTATTGATAACCTAGGAAATCAAAGAGTATATTATATTGACGTCTCAGAAATCTGCTCAGAAAACTTTTGTATTTCTGGTCAGTTCGTAGACACCGCAGACGATATTGTTTATGATTTAGAAGCAGGAGTAAATAGTTTAGTTGTAAATAAGAATTATGATTTTAAATATATTTTAACTAATGCCAAATCAAATGTTTATACAAGTAATAGATTAGCAATTACAAATGTAGACACTACTACAGAATTAGAAACACAAGCGATTAATATTTTAAGTTATAATATTTTCGGTGGCGGGTTTTTACAAACAAGTACAAGTGGAAATCAAATAAGAAACAAGATGCCATTTACAAGCGATTATTTGCCCTCCACTCAAATAAATGTTTATGATAAAATAAATATTGACACAACAATTAAACCAGTACTTTTAGGAACAACAAGAATACAGAATAAAATAATTTCAAATCAATCTGTTGTTTATAATGAGTTTATTAATTTTAATGTTGCTCAAGAATATCCTTTTACAATAAGTTATGAACCACAAAATATAGTTCCAGGTAAACCATTTACTTTAACAGTAACTGCTCTTGATAATTCAGTTCTTCCTGTTTCTGGTGCGCTTGTTAATATTTATCAAAAATTAGCAAACAATCAACAAGTTACAGTAACTAGTGGAACATACAGAACAGATGATTATGGAACAGTAGCAATACCAATTCCTGCTCTTAATAATTCCGAGAAGATAATTATTTCTGTAGAGAAAAGTGGATACTATGCTGTACCAGTAGAGATAACAATCAATCAAGACATTCTTTCTTTAAAGCAAGGAACTGCAGTGGTTACAGAAACATCTCCGTTTATAATTAATGTTCGTAAATCAAACCCAGAAGGTTCAGAAAAGACAATAACAATAATAAACAAAACAAATTATTCCTTACAATTAAAACCATTTAGAGACGATAGTTTTAGTTTTAGATATTCTAATTATATTAATGTAAGTCAATTACAACAATATTTGAATTCACAAGTGCCAAGTATAATAATTCCTGCAAATGGAGAAACAGATTTAGATATTAAGCTTTCGGCTTCACAAGATACAACAAACTTAACAGAAACATTAAATATTACTGGTAACATAATTGGTTATGTTACAGTAGATAATTCACAAGCAGAATATGCATTTAATATCCCAATGGCTGTTAAAGTGTCAGTGGGAGAAGGAGTAGAAGAAGACGATTGTTTAGTTGTTAATGGAGTAAGCAATCCTTGGCAAGCAGTTGTTAGTGGAAACGATACCACTTCAGTAAGTTTTGATATAGTTAATAATTGTAAAGTCAAAGGAAATGACGAAGAATCAATAACTCTTAAGACACTAAGAGCAAAAATGGTTAATCAAAAAGATCAATATGGATATTATACATTAAATGTTGATGGAAGAACAATAACTCTTTCAGAAGGCAGTTATACAACTCTTTTAAATGATCTTTCTCCTGGCGTTCATTCAGCAATACTTACTTATTATTCTTTAGATAAGAAAATGGGAGATATTGAAACTAAGATATATATTAATGCTCAAATTGAAACAGACACAGGGCTTAAGTATGTTAATACAACAAAGGACATTGCATTCACCACAGAAATTGCAATAAGAAAAATAGAAGACTGTATTGATTTCTATGATGGAAGTCAAAAGATAAACAATATGTTAGTAATAACAAAAGAAACAATAGAAGGACAGTCAAAAGAAATAGTAATCAAGAATAATTGTTCCACTCTTGGAACCTTTAAGCTTTCCTTCTGTGGAGAAGACAAAGGTTACACCGGTTGTCAAGAGTTAAGATACAGCAATATGGAAGGATATCTTCAAAATCAATTATCTTTTAATCTTGGTACTGATAG